>Ga0187893_10000647_pt1 | contig 88808 bp, 91 predicted proteins | sample MA1701074metaG_FD_139574 | JGI IMG/M metagenome (GOLD analysis project Ga0187893, IMG submission 139574) | White microbial mat communities from a basaltic lava cave in the Kipuka Kanohina Cave System on the Island of Hawaii, USA - MA170107-4 metaG ... | reverse complement strand
TGAAGCTGGCCACGAAGCGGTCACGCGGGTGCTCGTAGAGCTCACGGGGAGAGCCCTCCTGGGCGATCATCGCCCGATTCATGACGATGATGCGATCGGAGATGGCCAGAGCCTCCTGCTGGTCATGGGTGACGTAGATCACCGTGAGATCGAGGCGCCGCTGGAGATCGCGGATCTCCTGCCGCATCTGACGCCGGAGACCCGCGTCCAGGTTGGAGAGCGGCTCGTCGAAGAGCAGCACGCGCGGCTCGAGGACCAGGGCGCGCGCCACCGCCACCCGCTGCTGCTGGCCGCCCGACAGCTCGCTCGGCAGCCGCCGGTCGAATCCACTGAGCCCGACCGTGGCCAGCACCTGGCGCGCCGCTGCGTGGGCTGCCCGGCGAGGCCGGCCCGACACCACGAGGCCGTAGGCGGCATTGTCGAGGACGGTCAGGTGAGGAAAGAGGGCGTAGCTCTGAAACACCATGCTGACATCGCGAGCGCTGGCCGCTTGGTGAGTCACGTCCTCACCGCCGATGAGAATCTGCCCCGCGGTGGGCAGTTCCAGGCCAGCCACCAGGCGGAGCGTCGTCGTCTTACCGCAGCCTGACGGTCCCAGCAAGGTGACCAGCCGCCCGCTCTCGACCACGAAGCTCACGTCGCGGACGGCCGTCACCGTGCCGTAGCGCTTGCTGACGCTTAAGAGCTCCACCCGGGCCGCGCGCCCGCTCATGAAGAGATAACCGGGGCGGGCAGCGAGGCCGGCGCCCGCCGGCCGAGCCGGCGCTCCCCCACCAGAAGCTGGATGAGCAGGATCGCGGCGAGCATGAGCACGATGAGCACGGAGCTGTAGGCGATGGCCACGCCGTAGTCGCCATTGACTACCCGGTTGATGATGTACGTCGTGGCCAGGTCGTACTCGGCGGAGACGAGAAAGATGATGGCGCTCACCGTGGTCATGGCACGCACGAAGCTGTAGACCAGGGCCGCCACCAGGGCCGGTCGCAGCAGAGGGAGAATCACCCGGCGCAGAGTCGTCGCGCTGCCACCCCCCAAGGTGAGAGAGGCCTCGTCCAGGCTTCGGTCGATCTGACTCATGGCCGCGACCCCGGCCCGGATGCCGACGGGCATGTTGCGGAAGATGAAGCAAACGACGAGGATCACCCCCGTGCCGGTCAGCTCGAGCGGCGGAACGTTGAACGCGAAGATGTAGCTGAGCCCGATCACGGTGCCGGGAATGGCGAAGCTCAGCATGGTGACGAACTCGAAGACGGAGCGGCCGCGGAAGGGCTGGCGTACGAGCAGGTAGGCGGTCAGCAGCCCCAGGGCCGCCGTCAGCGGGGCCGCTAAGCTCGCCAGCTCCAAGGTCGTCCATAACGAGTGCCAAGCCGATCCCGACCAGAGCAGACCGTGCGGGGACCATTCGACAGCGAACGCCTTCGCGTAGTGGCGCAGGGTGGGCCGGAAGTTCCGGCCCCACACCTCGGCGAATCCACCCGCCAACGCCAGCGCATAGATCACGGCGGTAAGGGCCGCCCACGGAATCGTCACCGCGAATGTTAGGCGCCGCACGGCCGTGGGCATCTCGGCCGGCAAGCCCGCGTCCCCCTTGCCGGACACTCCCGTGTAGAGGCGACGGCCCAGCACCTGTCGCTGCAGAATGAAGGCACCGAGCGCGAAGGCGAGGAGGATCAACGCGAGCGCGGCCGCGCGACCGTGGTCGAGCTGGGCCCCCACCACGGAGAAAAAGATCTCGGTGGAAAGCACCGGAAAATCTCCCCCGAGCACGATGGGATTGCCGAAGTCGGCGATGCTCTCCACGAAACCCACCAGAAAGGCGTTGGCCAGTCCAGGTCGCATGAGCGGCAAGGAGACGGTGGCGAACGTCTGCCAGCGGTCGGCCCTCAGGGTCTGGGCCGCCTCCTCCAGGGTGGGGCTCACGCCCTGGACGACGCCGAGGAGAACGAGGAAGGCCACCGGCGTGAACGCAAAGAGCTGAGCCAGCCACACGCCCTGGAAGCCGTAAATCCAGCGCGAGGGCGGGATGTCCAGGAGCCACTCGAGCAACTGGTTGACGAGGCCAGCCCGTCCGAAGACCAGGATGAGGCTGAGCCCGATCACGAAGGGCGGAGTGATGATGGGCAAGACGGTCAGGACGCGAAAAAGTGCGCGAGTGCGGACCGTCGTTCGCGTGACGATCAGCGCAAAGGCCAGCCCCAGGGCCGTGGTCCCGGCCGCCGTGGCCAGCGCCAGGAACAAGGTGTTCCAGGCGACGCCGCATCGTGAGCCGCCGACCAGGCACGTCAAGCTCCAGATCTTCTCGGCGAGGATCCGGGAGGCGAGGGCAGCCAGCGAGAATTCGGCCGATCGCGTCTGCACCGCGCTCACCAGGACCCGCGCCAAGGGAAATAGCGTGAACAGCGCGACCAGGAGCAGCACCACGACCACGGAGCCCGCCACGAACGCGTCGCCCCGGAAGGCGCCGCGCAAGGCGAGGCCCTGGGCGAAGAGCAGCACACAGGCAGCCACCACCACCAGCGCCCCGATACCCATGCCCCCTTGCCCGAGGCCTACGGCGAATCCCTGACCAAAGGTCACGAAGAGCCCGGCCGCTCCCGCCAGGGCCAGGACGAGACCACGGTCGGCGCGACGGCGAACGGTCAGCGCTGCCGCGGCAACGAGGAGAGCGAGCAGAGGCGGCCAGAGCCACGGCCGCTGAAAGCGCATGGCCTGCACCAAGGCGGGGGCGAAATCGGGCTCGGTCGCCCAGCCGGCCAGCCATCCCAGCCGCCAGACCCCGTCCCTCAGCGCGTACCAAGGCAGGAAGCCGTAGCCGACCAGTCCCGCCAGCAGGCAGGCGAGGACGCCGCGAGACGAGGGCACGCCGCTACTTCGGGAGACTGTTGACGTCCTTCTCCCAGCGCTCCAGCAGGCGACGGCGCTCCGCCGATGCGCCGTACTTGGCGAAGTTGTAGTCGATCAGCTTCATCTCGGCCAGCTTCGGCGCCTGTGGGGGCAGCGGGGCCGTGGTTGGATGGAACCTGATACTGTTTGGCCTCGGCGCCGATGCGTTGCGCGGCCGCGGTGAGCGCCCAGTCTGCCCAGCGCTTGGCGTTGGCCAGGTTGCGCGCGCCGCGAATGATGCTCATGGACCCGATCTCGTAGCCGGTACCTTCGCAAGGGGCCACGACTTTCACGGGGAAGCCGGCCATCGCCTCGGTGATGCCGTCGTGCATAAAGCTGATGCTGACCGCTGTCTCACCGCGGGCCACCGCCTTGATGGGCGCCGTGCCGGAGCGCGTGTACTGATTCACGTTTCGGTGAAGCTGCTTGAGATACTCGAACGCCCTCTCCTCCCCCATGATCTGCACCACGGTGGCGACGGCCGTGTAGGCGGTGCCCGAGGAATTGGGATTCGCGACCTGGACCTCGCCGCGGTACTCGGCCTTCACCAGGTCGGCCCAGCACGCCGGCGGCGCGAGCTTCTTGCGCCCGAACAGCTCGGTGTTGTAGCCGAAGCCCAGAGCGCCGGCGTAGATGCCGACCGTGCGGTACCCGGATTGCTCCGCCTGCTTACGCCCCCAGTCGTGGAGCTGGTCGAGGTTGGGCGATCGATGCACCTCGGTGAGCTGCTCCTCGGCGGCCTGCAGGTGGGGATCGCCGGTGCCGCCCCACCACACGTCGCCCTTGGGATTGGCGGCCTCAGCCTTGATCTGGGCCAGCGTCTCCCCCGAGCCCTTCTGGGTGACGGCGACCTTGATGCCGGTTTGGCGCTGGAACTCGTTGGCCATGGCCTGACACCACTCGGCCTGCACGCTGCAGTACACAGTGAGCGGACCCTGCCCCACCGCCGGGGCCGGGAGGATGAGCAGCAACCCGAAGACGAGCGACGCCACGCCATTGTGGGCCTTCATGCCTCCTCCGGTCTCAGCGAGATGCGGCGGATTATACCTGGCGCGGCATCGCCCTTCTCGGGGAAGCGCGCCGAGGGCGCGCTAGAGCGAGCAGGAAGCGCGCGGCCAGCTCGAGCTTGCGGCGCCGCAGGCTCTCCTCGCCGAGGGCGACCGCCGCGAAGAGTCGCGAGAGCTTCCGATCGGCCGCGGCGGCGCGGACGATTCGATCGACGAGGCGGGGGTGAGCGAAGAGCCGGCGCTGGATGCGCACGGAATCCGCCAGTTCCTCGCCGATCTCGCGCTGCCACGCAACCTGGTAGGCGGCGAGACGCGCGGCCGAGATGTCGCCCTCGGCGAGCGCCGACGCCGCCACTTCGGCCGCGAGCTGGCCGGTGACCATGGCGTAGTAGATCCCCTCCCCGGTGTACGCATTGACGAAGCCCGCCGCGTCACCAGCGAGGAGGACCCCGTCGCCATACGTGCGAGCGAGGGGGCCACCCAGCGGGAGTCGATACGCCTTGAAGTTGGCCTGGTTCGAGGACCCGCGCACCCAGTTCTTGCCCGCGGCCTCTTCGAGGAAACGCCGATGATGCTCGTAGGGCGTTCCCTGCAGCTCCTGCTTGAAAAACGACAGGAGAAAGCCCACGCCGGCGTCGACGTGCGCGGTCTTCGGGAACACGTAGCCGTACCCGGGCCACCCCTTGTAGCCGTAGGCAACGTACATGGTGTCGGGCTCGACGGCCGACAGCTCGGCCAGCTCGGTTTCCTCCATGGTGTCGATGGCCAGACCGCTCTCCGCAAGGCCCCGCGTGAGGCCGGCCGCGCGGGCGACGATGCTGTTCACGCCGTCGGCGCCGATGACGATCCGCGCGCGGATCGCCGGGCCTCCAATCGTCCGCACCGTGAGCCCGTCATCCCTTCGCTCTATGTCGGACACTCGCTCTCCCTCGGCGACTTCGGCTCCCGAGGCCCGCGCGCCGTCGAGCAGCGCAGCGTCGAACTCCATCCGCCGGAGCGTCACGTAGAACGGCATCTCGGAGGCGGCGAGCACGGTTGCCCCCCCTGGCGATTCCATCAGCACCTTGTGGATCTCGTGGATGGCAACGGTAGAGCGCAGGCGCGGTGCCAATTCGGGAAAGCGGCGGAAAACGCCGTACCGGATGCCGCCACCGCAGGGCTTGTCGCGTGGGAACCGCTTCTTGTCGAGCAGGACAACCTGGACGCCCCGGCGGGCCAGGGTGAGGGCGGCCAGCGAGCCCGCCGGCCCGCCCCCGACGACGACGACGTCAGCGCTACGCGTCACGCTGACGGGCGAGCCAGTACTCGGCCACCCTGCGCGCGGTTCCTCAGCTTACAGACTCGCGCGCCTTCATGAGGGGGATGCCACGGTGAGATCACGATGGTGTCATCTCTCTTTCTTTCTCTCTCTCGCCAACGCGATGCTAGCACGCGCTGGCGTTACCCGGTGAAGCGGGCTAGACTGCCGCGATCCTCGGGACGCGATCGAGACCGAGGTGCGTTTCGAGGAAGCTCATGAAACTCAAGGACTGCATCGCATTGATCTCCGGCGCCGGCTCGGGTATCGGCCAGGCCATCGCCCAGCGCTTCGCCGAGGAAGGTTGCCGCATCATCGTCAACGACGTCCATCTGGAGGCTGCCCGCCAAACGGTAACTCAGCTGGCCGGGGTGGACCATCGCGCGCTTCAGGCCGACGTTGCCGACAGCGCCCAAGTGCGCGCCATGTTTGCCGACATCGAGCGCGAGCTGGGCCGCCTTGACATCCTCGTGAACAACGCCGGTATCGCTGGCACCGCGGAGGACCGGGAAGCGCTTCAAGCCAAGGGGGAGGCGCGCCTTCAGGAGCTGCTCAGCGGTCAGGGTGTTCACACGCACTGGGACATCACGGAGCAGATGACCGACGAGGCGTGGCACCGCATGATCGGTGTTCACTTGAACGGGACGTTCTTCTGCACGCGCGAAGCGCTGCGCCTCATGAGCCGGCGGAACCGCGGCGTCATCATCAACCTGTCGAGCGTGGCCGCCCTCACGGGGCTCGATGCGGTACCCCACTACAGCGCGGCCAAGGCGGGCATTCTTGGCTTCACGCGCGCGGTGGCGCGGGAGGTCGCCTCCCGTGGCATCCGCGTGAATGCCATCTGCCCGGGCTTCATCGACACGCCCATGACTCAGCCGATGTCGCCCCTCATGCGGGCGGCCGCCGTGGGCCGCACGCCCCTGGGACGGTGGGGGGAACCACACGAGGTCGCTGCCACCGCCCTCTTCCTGGCCTCCGACGACAGCGCCTTCTATACGGGGCAGTGGTTGTCGCCGAACGGTGGCCTCTTCATTGGCTGAGAGGACGCTCGTCCGGCACGCGCTCAGCGTGCGCGGGACGCCCACCGAGATGGTCACGGCGGGGAAGGGCGCCGCGATGCTCTTCCTGCACGGTGCCGGTGGGGCCGGGCGCTGGTGGCCGTTTCACGAGCAACTGGCGCGCAATTTCACCGTGCGCGCTCCGACTCACCCAGGACATGGCGGGGCGCCGGCCGCCGACTGGATCGAGCACATCTCCGATCTCGCTTTCCACTATCTCGACCTGCTCGATGAGATCGGGCTCGAGCGCGTGCATCTGGTGGGCGCCTCCTTCGGAGGGTGGATCGCGGCCGAGATGGCCACGGTGGCGTCCCATCGCCTCGACTCGCTCGTGCTTATCGACCCGGTCGGCATCAAGGTGGACGGCTGGATCTACCCCTTCCTGTTCGGCATGGACATCCCTGACCTGGTGGCCACGCTCTTCCACGAGCCGGCGGCCGCCATGGCCCTCATGCCCAGGGATCAGAGCGTCGACACCCTGGTTGAGCTGTACCGCGAGCGTGCGGCTCTGGCGCGGGTGTCCTGGAATCCCTATCTGTATGACCCCCTGCTCCGGCGCAGGCTCGGCCGCATCCGGGCGCGTACGCTACTGTGCTGGGGAGAGCACGATCGCCTGGCCTCCCTCGCCTGCGCCGCCGCCTGGCAGGCCGAGATCCCCGGCGCCGAGCTCCGCATCTTCAGGGGCTCGGGGCACCTCCCACACCTCGAGGAGCCCGAGACCACCGCTGCCGCCATCCTGGAGTTTTGTCGGCAGCCGTGAAGTTTTATTACTTTCACCTCATGCCCTACCCGATGGAGCACGACGAGGCGTCGTCGTGGGTCACCCTCTCCAACCGCCACTACGACCCCGTGGTGGGCCACACGCTCTACAACCAGTACCTGGACCAGCTCGAGTACGCGGAGCAGCTCGGCTGGGACGGTCTGTGCGTCAACGAGCACCACCAGAACTGCTACGGCACCATGCCGAGCCCGAACGTCATGGCGGCCATGCTCGTACGCCGCACGCATCGAGCCAAGATCGCCATCCTCGGCAACGGCCTTCCCCTGCGCGAGAATCCTCTGCGCATCGCCGAGGAGATCGCCATGCTCGACGTGGCCTCCGGCGGCCGCGTCATCTCCGGCTTCGTGCGGGGGATCGCCCCCGAGTACTTCTCCACCGCCGTGAATCCGACCCACTCGCGCGAGCGCTTCTACGAGGCGGCCGAGCTGATCCTCCGCGCCTGGACCGAAGAAGGCCCGTTCGCCTTCGACGGGCGCTTCTACCGTTACCCCTATGTCAACCCCTGGCCCCGTCCGCTCCAGAAGCCACACCCACCTGTGTGGTGCCCCTCTCAGGGCAGCAGCGAGACGGTCGAGTGGGCGGCCAGGCGGCGCTTTCCGTATCTGATGGTGTTCACGCCCATCACCCGCATCGCCCAGATCTACCGCGAATACCGGGAAGCATGCGAGCGCCATGGCTATACGGCCAGCCCCTATCAGCTCACCGTCAACTTGCCCATCGTCGTGGCCGAGAACGACGCCAAAGCCTACGAGATCGCCCAGGCCCACGCGCTCTGGGTCTACCACGTGGGGCTGCGCGTGGCCGCTCCCTTCTGGCGCCCGCCCGGCTATCTGTCGGAGTCATCGCTGCGGCGGGTGCTCGACAACCCGACCAAACTTCCGACCGAGCTGACGTTCGAGGATCTCGAGGCGGGCGGGTACATAATCTGTGGGAGCCCGGCCACCGTGCGGGACAAGCTCAAGGTCTTCTCGGAGGAGCTGCGGGCCGGCATCGTATGCTCGGGGATGAACGGGGGAACGCACGAGCGAACCCTCGAGATGATGCAGCTCTTTGCCGAGGAGGTCATGCCGCATTTCCGCGACGACGCCCACGTCGACGAAACGGCGGGCGTCGGCCGATAACGAAAGGAAGGACTCTATGGCGCTTGTTGGCGCAGAGGTCAAGCGAAAGGAGGATCCCCGGTTGATCATGGGGACCTCGACCTACGTCTCGGACATCGGCCTCCCCGGCCTCCACCACGTGGCCTTCGTGCGCAGCCCTCATGCCCACGCTCGCATTCGGAGTATCGACACCACGGCCGCCGCGGCGCGGCCAGGGGTGCGCCTAGTCCTTACGGGTCGCGACCTGCGTGGTCACTGCGCCCCGCTGCCTCCGGGCACCGGAGGCGGCGAGGGTGGGGGCGGCGCCAATCCCGCTATCGTTGGACGCCAGCACTACCCGCTCTCGCTCGATCGTGTGCGTCATGTGGGCGAGGCGGTGGCGGCCGTGGTCGCCACTTCGGAGGCGGTGGCCGTGGATGCGGTAGCCGACGTGGTCGTCGACTGGGAACCCCTGCCTGCCGTCGCCGATCCGTTCGAGGCAATGGCGCCGGGGGCGCCCCTGCTCTTCGACGACGCCCCCGGCAACGTCGAGCACGTGAAGGAGGTGAAGGCCGGAGATCCCGACGCCGCCTTCGCGCGCGCGCATCGGGTCGTAAAGCAGCGCATGGTCAGCCAGCGGCTGGCCGGTATCACCATGGAGCCCCGGGCGGCCCTGGCCGCCCCCGATCCCCTCACGAGCGGGATCGTGCTATGGGACACCCACCAGGCCCCTCATGCCCTCCGGAACGACATCGCGGCGGCCCTCGGTCTGTCCCAGAGCATGGTGCGGGTCATCGCGCCAGAGGTGGGCGGTGGCTTCGGGGTCAAGTTCGGGCTCTATCCCGAGGACGCCACCCTCGCCACCATCGCCCATCGATACCGCATCCCCGTTCGCTGGACAGAAACGCGCAACGAGCACATGACATCGACCACCCACGGCCGGGCGCAGGTCACGGACCTGGAAGCGGCGGTGGAGCAGGACGGCACCATCACCGCGCTGCGCATGTGGGTCACCGCCGATGTGGGGGCCTACCCCGTCTTCACCTTCATTCCCGAACTGACGCTGTTCATGGGCATCGGTGTCTATCACGTGAAGAACATCGACCTCACGGTCACCTGCGTCTTCACCAACAGCACCTCGGTCGCCGCCTATCGCGGCGCGGGCAGGCCGGAGGCGGCCTACTATCTGGAACGCTTCGTCGATATCATCGCCGCCGATCTCGGTCTGGCGCCGGAGGTCGTGCGCCGGAAGAACTTCATTCCCCCCTCCGCCTTTCCGTACGCGGCGCCCACCGGCCAGAATTACGACAGCGGCGAGTACGACCGCGCCCTCACCAAGGCGCTGGAGGTGGCCCACGTGGCGGGCCTGCGCGCCGAGCAGAAACAGCGGCGCGAGCGCGGCGATCGGAAGCTCCTGGGCATCGGCATGGCCTGCTACGTGGAAATGTGCGGGTTTGGCCCCTTCGAGAGCGCGGTGGTGCGCGTGGAGCCCGGAGGGACGGTGACAGCCTACACGGGAACCTCCGCACACGGACAAGGACACGAGACGACGTTTGCCCAGATCATCGCCGATCGTCTCGGCGTGGATTTCGACAAGATCGTGGTGCGCCACGGCGACACCATGAACACCCCCATGGGCAACGGGACGGGCGGCAGCCGCAGCCTCGCGGTGGGCGGCTCCGCCATCCTGCGCGCGGCCAACATGGTGCAAGACAAGGCGCGGCGCATCGCCGCCGTCATGCTAGAGGCGGCCCCCGAGGACATGGCCATGGACAGCGGGCGCTATCACGTGCGCGGCGCGCCCGACAAGGCGGTCACCCTCGCCGAGATCGCTGCCAAGGCCTACGGTGAAGGGCTGCCCGCGGACATCGAGAGCGGGCTGGAGGCCACGGACTTTTTCCGCCCCCCTCAGCTTGTCTACCCCTTCGGAGCGCACGTGGCCGTGGTGGAGATAGACCGCGACACGGGCCAGGTGACCATGCGCGATTTCGTCTCCGTGGACGATTGTGGGGTGCGGATCAGTCCCATGCTGGTACGCGGCCAGGTGCATGGCGGTCTGGCCCAGGGCATCGCGCAAGCGCTCCTGGAAGAGGTCGCGTACACTAAGGATGGCCAGCTCGTCACGGGTACCCTCATGGATTATGCGATCCCCCGCGCGGACGATCTGCCCTCGTTCGTCACCGATCAGACCGTGACGCCGACGCCGCACAATCCCCTGGGGGCCAAGGGCATCGGCGAGGCGGCGACCATCGGTTCAACCCCCGCGACCGTCAATGCCGTGGTCGACGCCCTGCGTCCGCTCGGCATCAAGCACCTCGACATGCCATTGCGCGCGGAGCGCGTGTGGCGAGCCCTCTCCGGAAACGGGACCAGGTGAAGCGGCGGCTTCTCTGCGTCGCGCTGCTGGCATTGGGTTTCGGATGGCTCGCGGGCCCTGCCGGTGCCCAGCAGCCTATCGTCATCAACGGATACGTCCAGTGGATTGACGGCTCACGGATGCAGGTGATCGCCGACAGCGGCTACAGCATCAGCGTGAGCCTGGATCAGGTTGCCCTGGACGAGTACCGCACGATACGCGGCGGGGACCGCGTGCGCGTCTCTGGCTTCGTCCCCCCGGACCGGCGCCGGGTTATTGCTGAGCGGATCGAGCAGGGCCCGAACGTCTACGAAACCCACCCCGCGTTTCCTCAGGCACCTTAATATCATGGGGGTCTCGACAGGACCCCCCGATCCCCCCAAACGCTCGGACCGCCCGGCCAAGCCGGGGCACCCCTCGGAATCACGCATGCTCTTGAGCTTCGAGCGGGCCCCTGGCTCGTGCTCTATCAGCTCGGTTGATGGCGTGGGACTATCCGCTGTCGGCTCGTCCGGCGTCAGGAGCGGGCGCCTCGGAAGTGATGTGTCGGTGTAGCAGGGGGATCCGCGCCAGCCACCGGCGCATCGCGACGCGAGTGTTGTGCGGTAGTCGCCGCTCCAGCCCGTTGACCCAACCGCGGGCGCGGTCGCTGGCCACGGCCAGCAGAACGATGGCGGCCGCGTAGAACGGGATACCCGTGACCACCGGGATCAGCCATCCAACCACACCCAGCACGAGGCAGACCAGGGCGCCGAGAAGACAGAGCAAGCGGACCCACAGCGGGCGTCGGTGATGGACGGGCAGCAGGTCCGGCAAGTCCGATAGCATGCCTCCAGCGTACCGTGCATTCCTGGGTCTGGCATCCGCTTGCGAGCGGGTCAGGAGTTCCTGCCCTCGTCGGCGTCGGACTCGACAAGGTTGCGGTAGTACACCGTCGTGCCGCAGAGCCCGCCCTGCGGCAGCAGGGCATAGCCGGGAATCACCCCCACACGCACCCAGCCCAGGCGCTCGTACAGGCGTTCGGCCTCGCCACTGGCGGTGTCAAGTACGAGCAGCGTCTTGCCGCATTCGCGCGCGGCGCCTTCCGCAGCGCGCATGAGCGCCGCCCCTAGCCCGTGGCGGCGGACACGACGATGCACCAATAGCTTCGCCAGATCGGCACGGTGCGGTTGGTTCTCGGGTTGGCCGAGCACCAGCTGCACGGTGCCGCACAGGCCTCGCGCATCCTCGGCGACCAGCAGCGCGCGGTCGCCCGCGGCCACGCCGTGCGCCACGCCGCGCCAAAACGCCATGGCGCGCTCGCGCAACAGCGGGTGCATGAAGCTCACCGACGCGCCGCCTTCGACGCAGTCGATCAGCACGTCGGCGAGTCCGGCGATCTGCGCCTCATCGAGCGCGTGCAGACGTCGCAGGGACCAGCTGGGTGTGCTCATCGTCTGGAGGGGGGTTCGGACGCGATCACCACGGCATAGCGCGCGGGTTTTCGCGTGGGGTTATGGAACATCGTCGGCCGGTCGAGCTGCATGGCCAGGCAATCACCTTCGCGCAAGCGATGGCGCTCCCCGCCCAGCGTGATGTCGATCGCGCCCTCGAGCACCCATACCTGCTGGTGCACGCGCATATCGCGCCCGCCGGTTTCGAAAGCCACGCGCCCACCGGGCGGGAAACGCACCTCCACAATCTGCATCGGCTGCGCCACGCCGGGCGGCGAGACGTTGCGCCGAAGATAGCCTGAGGCCGGGTCTTGCCACTGCGGCTGGTCCGCTCGTCGCGCCACCGGGCCGCTGGAGGCGGGGGCGGCGGCGGCCGGCGCATCGAACAGCGAGGCGAGCATCACACTCAAACCCGCGGCGAGCTTCTCCAGCACCACCGCGGTGGGGCTGCTTTCACCGCGCTCGATGAGCGAGATCATCGAACGGCTCACGCCGCTCTTGTTGGCCAGGGCGTCGAGCGAGAGGCCTTGCGCGGCGCGCAGTTCGCGCACGCGATCGGCGATGCGCTGGTTGACGTGCGACGTTACCGTTTCCATAATGATGGATAAAATATCCACTATCTAAGATTATGAGTCAAGGCTGAGGCCCCCCCCTCCACGCCCTCCATCGAGAAGGCCAGCCTGGATGTCACCGCGCTGAGGCCCGGCCGTCCACTACATACAGCGCCCCGCGCGCACGCGGCGACGAATCCGACGGCACCGCCCCCTGCGTAGATGTCGTCAGGAGCTCCCACAGCACAGCGATTAAGGAGGAAGCCATGAGCCTGTTCTCGTCCTGGCGTGGACGGAAGCGTCTCCGTCGCGCGTCTCTGTTCGTCGCGCTCGTCGCCCTCGCCACGCTCTCCCATCCCGCGTGGACGTGGGCCACCGACTCCTTGTGCGGGCCCGTATATCTCGTCAATACGCAGAACGAGCTGCTGCGGCTGCGCCGCTCGGCCCAGCTCTTCGAGATCCTCGGAGATCTCTTCGGCGGGGCGGGCCACCAGGTGCAGATCCGCTCGCGTCAGGCCATCGCGGGGCTGGCCGGCGGGGAAACTCTGATCGGCAGCGACTTTCGGCCCTCGACCGGCGTCCTGTACGGCGTGGGTCGAATCGGGAGCGGCCCCGGCCAGCTCTACACGATCGATCTGGGAACCGGACTCGCCAGCCCCGTGGGCGCGCGCGCGATCCCGCTCGCCGGCACCGCGTTCGGCGTCGATTTCAACCCGGTCCCCGACCTCCTGCGGATCGTCAGCGACGCCGGCCAGAACGTCCGCATCCGGCCCGCCGACGCCACCGTCGCCGGCACCGACGTCAACCTCGCGTACCCCGCCCTGGGGGATCCCAACGCGGGCCGGATCGCGCGCGTCGTGGCCGTCGCCTACACGAACCCCGACGGCAATCCGCAGACCAACACCGTCCTCCACGATCTCGATGTCAACCGCGCCGACGATCCCGACCGCGACGGTGACGGGCTCGCCATCCAGGTTCCGCCGAACGGGGGCGTGCTGAACACCGTCGGCACCCTCGGCATCGACGCCGACGATCTCACCGCGTTCGACATCGGCCCGGACAACGAGGCCCTCGCCGCCATCCGGCCGGGAGGCAGCCCGTTCTCGCGGCTGTACTTCATCGACCTGCGATCCGGAGGCGCCACGGACCTCGGGCGGATCGGGAAGGGCGAGCTCATCACCGGGCTCGCCATCCAACTCGGCCCCCAGTGCAACGCGACCCGCTGACCTGAGCTGGTCGACCATCGCGACCGGGCGAGGGCGGCGGAGCACCGCCCTCGCCCGCGGAGCCCCGAGTTGCCCCGGGTGTCGGCGATCTCGCTCCTCCCAGATTCTCCTTCCCCCGCCAGCGCGCACGGGCGGGCGTGCGACGAGGCGCTTGCCGCGGCGGACAAGCTTCGGGCTATCGGCGCCTACATCGCCCGCTCGCGCACGAAGGCGAGCATGTCGAGATCGCCCGGCGAGTGACCATACTCCGTTAACGCCACTGCCGCTTCCCCCCGGAACTGGGTCCCGTGATTGACGACGTGAACCAGCAAGTGCCACACGACGTTCTCGAAGGGAACGCCTTTGGTCGTCTTGTACCGCAACATTGAGCTGAGATCCGCGTCGGTGAGAGACGCGAGGTACCCGCGCATCTTGCGCTGTTCGTCAGCCCAGCGCGCCTGGAGGGCATCGAGTGTGGAGAATTCACTCTCCGCCGGCAAGGCAGAGGCCGAGACACCCTCCTGGCAACGCAAGCGCCACACGACCTCGGTCCCGAGGACGTGCACCAGCGTGCCACGCAAACTCCCATGGCTGAGGCGTGCCGGAGCAGTGAGCTGTTCGCGAGTCACTTGGGTGGCGGCATTCAGGACGCGTGCATTGGCCCAGTAGTTGTAGTCGTACAGCATGGCAATGTGATCCTTCTTCACGGGCATCCTCGCGCTGCGGGCTCAGAGCGATCCCTGGGCGCATGACCCGTACGCTGGCCGATCAGCTCGTATGCCACGCAGGTCGCTCGATGCGAGAGGATCTGCCCAAACCGCATTCCCGTCAAGGTGTTTGACCGATCGCGGCTGAAACACGGGTTCGAATCCCGGTCTCGACGTCAGCTCAGAGGACAGCGATCGCTTCGATCTCCACGAGGAAGTGGGGCTCGGCCAGGCCCTGCACGACGACCAGCGTGTTGGCCGGATAGGGCGGCGCCGGGAACACCTCGTTGCGGGCGGCAGCAACCAGCGGGCGGTAGGCCCAGTGGGTGATGTAGGTCGTCGTCTTCACGAGATGGCGGAGCCCGCCGCCGTAGTGGCCGAGAATCGCCGCCAGGTTGTCGTAGCACTGGCGGGCCTGGGCGCGGGCATCGCCGATCCCGACGAGAGCCCCCGACCGGTCCATGGCGAGCTGGCCGGAGATGTAGAGCGTGTCGCCGACCCGCCCGACATGAGAGTAATGGGCCTGCGGAGGATGGACACCGGACGGGTTCAGCAGCTCACGGTCCATGCGAGGGGACCACGCCCTTCGTGGCGAGGAGATCGTCCAGCTCGCGGTAGTCGGGCGCCCGGCCCTCAATGACCCGACCGTTGCGGATCACGATCCGGTTCGCTTGCGGCCGCGACAGCAGCTCGCTCCACGTCCGACCCTCGAAGAGCACGAGGTCGGCCGGCAGCCCCGGCCCGATACGGCCCCCACCCGCGAGGCCCATCAAATCGGCGGGCGTCGTCGTCGCCACCCGCGGCCAATCCCCGTACGGCCGGTCGAGATGGCAGACGCGGGTGGCCTCCCGGAACACCTCGAGCATGTCGTGGTCGCCAAAGCCGTGGAACGCGTCTCGACAGTTGTCACTCGCCACGGCGACCGCCACGCCTCGCGCAGCCAGCTCGTGCAGGAGGGTCACACCGCGCCAGCGAGGCGTCCGTCCCGGCATCCGATCCTGAAGATAGAGGTTGCACAGCGGCAGGCTGACGACGCTGACCCCCGCCTCGACGACGAGGTCGAGCGTCTCGGCGACGACGTCGGGCGGCTGCACGGCCAGGCTGCAGCAGTGGCCGCACAGGACCCGACCCCGGAAGCGGCGCCTCAGCGCCGCCCGAGCGAGGTGGGACAGCGCCCGGGCCCCGACGTCGCCGCTCTCGTCGCAGTGCAGGTCCACGTCGAGTCCCCGCTCGGCCGCGAGGTCGAGCATGCGGTCGAGCAAGGCATCGATCTCCGGCCCCATGTAGGCCACCGCGCCCAGGATCCCGCCGGCGGCGGCGACGCGGTCTGCCAGCTCGCGTCCTTCCGCGGTTCCAAAGGCCAGGATCGGAACCAGTGACACGGCCTGCAGCTCGATGCGCCCGGCCCACTCCTTGCGCAGCTCCTCGAAGACGGGCCAGGAGATTGCCGCCTGCGAACCAAAGGAATCGAGGTGCGTCCGGATCGCCTTGGTGCCGTGGGCCCAGCTGCAGCGGAGCCCGAAGTCCATGCGCCGACGGACATCCTCCGCCGACCAATGGGCGAGGCGATCCGCAGCCACCGTGCGGATTGCTCCGTCGAACGTGCCGTCGGGGTTTGGGGCGCGCTCCCACGTGTGGCCCTTGTCGAGATGGGTATGAAGATCGACCGGACACGGCCAGATTTGGCCGCGCCGGAGGTCGACGCTCGGCGCCGCCCTCTCGGCAACGGCGTCGCGCTCCGGCTGGGAAGATCCCCCCCTCCCGACGTGCCCCGCCGTCACCGCGGTGATGAGCGCGTCGCGGATCTCGAGGTCCACGATCGCCAACCCGTCCGGCGAGACCTGCGCGTCCCGCGGGAGGGCGGTCACCAGCGCCGCCGCCACGGTGGCGTTGCGGAGCCAGTATCGCTCCCGGTCGGGAAGGGCCGCGAAGCCGGCCGTCATCTCATCCCTCGCGCTCGACCGCGCTCTCGTGCCACTTCCGGAGGACCAGGTACGACAGCGCCGTCAGGGCCAGGAAGATCAGGATGCCTGTGCACGTGATCATCAGGAGCGCCGCGAACATCCGGGGAATCTGCATCGTGTAGCCGGACTCGAGAATGCGGTACGCGAGCCCCGATTGCGCGCCGCCGGTGCCGGCGACGAACTCCGCCACCACGGCGCCGATGAGGGCCAAGCCGCCGCTGATGCGGAGCCCGCCCAGGAAGTATGGCATGGCGCTCGGCAGGCGCAGGTACCAGAACACCTGGCGGCGGGAAGCGCCGTAGAGCTGAAACAGGTTCAGCAGATTGTGGTCGGCGCTGTTGAGGCCGAGCGTGGTGTTGGACACGATCGGGAAGAACGCGACGATCCACGCGCAGATCAGCAGGGCCAGCGGAATGTTCTTGACCCAGATGATGATGAGGGGCGCGATGGCGACCACCGGCGTGACTTGCAGGATCACCGCGTACGGGAACAGGCTCAGCTCGACCAGCTTGGACTGGGTGAAGAGGATCGAGATCAGCACTCCGGCCACGGTGGCCACCAGCAGGGCCGCCCCCGTGATGGCCAAGGTGACCAGCAGCGACGGATAGAGCGTGCCCCAGTCGCGAACAAGCGTCTGGATGACGAGCAGCGGTCCGGGCAGGATGTAGTAGGGGATCTGGTTCACCCGGATGGCGAGTTCCCAGAGGGCCAGGCCGGCGAGGCCGATGGCCACCGGCGGCAGCGCCCGCCGCACCGCCCGCCCGACGTCGAGCCCGCGCGGCGGGCCGGCCGCTTCAACCGCCGGCGTCCGCGCGACCTCACTCACCCGGGGCTCGACCGAGGGTACGGTGGACATGGCGGTCAGGCACCGCTCACGCGTGGATCGCCGCGGCCAGCCGGGCCGAGACGTCCCGACAGTACTCGTTGTAGAGCGGTGAGGTGCGGAATGCTTCGTCGCGGGGCGCGGGCGCCTCGATGGTGACCTCGCTCGCCGTCCGGCCAGGCCGCGCGGTCATCACGGCGATCCGTGTCGACAGATAGACCGACTCGTAGACGCTATGGGTCACGAAGACCACGGTCCAGCGCTGACGGGCCCACAGCGCCAGCAGATCATTGTCGAGCCGGAAGCGGGTGATCTCGTCGAGCGACGCGAACGGTTCGTCCATCAGGAGGAGCCGCGGGTGCGTCACCAGGGCACGCGCGATCGACACCCGCATCTTCATGCCACCCGACAGCTCCCGAGGATAGGCGCCCTCGAAGCCGTCGAGGCCCACCATCCCGATGGCCTCTCGCACTCGCGTGGCGGCCTCCTCGGGCGCGATGCCCCGCAGCTTCAGGGGAAGGAGAACGTTCTTGAACACGGTCGCCCACGGCATGAGCGTGGGTTCCTGGAACACGAAGCCGATGTCGCCCCGCGGCAATCCGGTGCGGCCGTTCCCGCCCGGCCATTCGATGCGCCCGCCGGAGACGTCGCCGAGCCCGGCCACCAAGCGCAGGACGGTGCTCTTTCCGCATCCGGAGGGGCCGAGCAAGCTCAGGAACTCCCCTTCACCGACGTCGAGGTCCAGCTTCCGGAGGGCGACCACCCCGTTGGAGTAGACCTTGTCGACGTTCTGCAGCCGAACGATCACGACTTGCCGGTCTTCAGCTGCATCCCGTGCTTCTTGTTGACAAACTGGAGCGTATACGCGCGCTTGAGGTCGAGGTCGGCCGTGTACAGGCCGGCTTCCACCATCACCGAATGGAAATCCTTCCAGCGTGCGTCGACCATGGCCCCGATGCCGAGCGTGTCGGCGTCGCCGGAGTCCACCAGCCCGTACTTCTTCATGGTGGCGCGGCTGTGGGCGATCTGGTCGTCGGCCATTTCCGGGTTGTCCGCCTTGATGAGCGCGTTGGCCGGAGCGGGGTCGCCATAGATGTAGCTATACCAGCCCTCGATAGTCCCGTTCACGAAGCGCTGCACCACGTCGGGCTTCTCGTTGACGAGCTTCCACGACGTCTCGATCGTGGTGGCGTAGGTCGAGTAGCCACCGTCGGCGAGCAGGTGGACGACGATCTTGGCCCCAGCTTTCTCGAGCTTGTACGGCTCGCTCGTCACGAACCCCTGCTGGATGGCCGACTTGTCGGCCAGGAAGGGTGCCATGTTGAACGTGTACGTCCGGATCTGATCGTCGGTGTAGCCGTACTTGATCCGCAGAAACTGCCAGTAGCCGGCCCGCGCCACCGGCGAGATCATGATCGGTTTGCCCTTCAGCGCCGCCAGCGAGTCGTTGCCCTGCCCGGCATGCGCGATGAGCACCTGCGGATCCTTCTGAAAGACCGTGCCCACGCACACCATGGGGATGTTGTTCTTGACGTAGTTCAGGGCGCTGAAGCAGTTGCTGCCCATGTTGAAGTCGATCGCGCCCGCCGCCAGGAGCTGGGGATGGTTGATCTGCGGTCCCCCCATGCGGATCGTCACGTCGAGCCCGGCCTTCTTGTAGATGCCGGTGGCGACCGCCTGGTAGTAGCCGCCGTGCTCGGCCTGGGCCTTCCAGTTGGTGCCGAACGTCAGCTTCTCGAGCTTCTGGGCCCGGGCCTGGGACGCTCCCGGGCCAAGGGCCCCGGCTGCCGCCAGCGCGGACGCCGTCAGAAACGATCGGCGAGTGACTCTCGACCCGGTACGGACGTCATGATTCATGGCGTTCTCCCCATGTCCGAGTGCGGAACTGCCCAGGCCGGCGCCCTTGCCGGCGGATCCCTGCTGCGCAAGCACTAGACGTCTCTGGCCGCGAGACGGATCTCCCGCTTGGGGCTCCGGTAGACCGCCTCCAGGAGGTCGGCCAGGCGTGCCGCCTTGGCGGCGCACATCTGACGCCCTTTCTCGGCGGACGAGCGGTGGGGGTTGCCGATGGCGCCCGTCTTGGAGAGGTCGGACGCCACCCACGCCTCGATCACGTCGTGGCCCTTGAACGAGTAGCCGATGTCTGGCGTGGGATCAAAGACGTAGCCCTCGGCGCGCTCCATGTGCACCAGCTCGGGTGTCAGGTGGCGGACCATGGAGGTTTCCGAATCGCCGGAGTGCATGGCGATCGCCGCCTCCTCGGGCGCCACCAGGCCGGGCACCTGGCCGATGCCGCCCAGGAAGATCTTGAAGACCCGCAGGTCGGTCTCCATGCGCAGATCGCGGAAGAAGTCGTCCAGGGTCCCGACGTTGCCGCCGTGGCTCCCCAGCAGTACGAGCTTGGTGAAGCCGCTCCGGGCCACCGAGGCCGCCAGGTCTTTGAGAACCATGCGCAGCGTCTGGCCGCTGAAAGTCAGGGTCCCCGGAAAAGCGATGTGCTCCGTGCTCTTGCCGAAGTTGGTCGGTGGCAGGGCAAGCACCATGACGTCGTCCGGGAGGCGCGCCAGGGCGGCACCGAGCATCTCCATGCCGACCAGCGTATCCGTGATCAACGGCAGATGCGGGCCGTGCTGCTCGACGGCACCGACGTTGATGACCGCGGTGGCGTTCTCGTCGGCCTTGGCGATGGCGTCGATCTCCTGCCACGTGTAGTACGCCCAGTAGCGCGCGGGCGGGATCGATCCGTGCAAACCGGTCCCGATCCTATCGGGCAGCTTCTTCAGCATTCTCGTCCTCCCCGCCCGTCACACGCCGGCCGGGAGGGGCTGGCGTGCCGGTGCGCGTGCGGACAGCGCCGGCCGCACCTCGGCCCAGAAGCGCTCGAGTTGTTCGAGGGTCTCGGGTCGCCGCATCCCCGGCAGGTGGGGAAAGATGACGAGCGCCTCGTAGCCGAGTACCTCGTGCATCTCGACCAGGGTATCGCGAACCTGCTCGGGACTCCCGACGATCCAGGACTTGCCGGCCATGCGCTCCTCGAGCGTGAAGGGCGGGCGGCTGGCAAGCACCGGGTTGCGGCGAACGATGTTCGGCCACAGCAGCTTGGTCAGCTCGTCGTGCCCACGCCGTGCGGTCCGGACGGCTGCCGCCGCTGAGTCGGCGATATGCACCTGCACCTGGAGCATCCGGTCCTCGCCCGGCCGGAGGGTGACCCCGTGCGCCTCTTGCACGGCGGTCCCGTACCGCTGCCACCAGGGGACCATGCGCTCCCAGGGATGGTTGGCGAAGACACCCATGTGGCGCTGGCGGGCTGCATACAGCAGCGTGTCCTCGCTGCTGATAGGCTGGTACACGCGTACCGGCGTGTTGAGGGGCCGCGGAACGAGCGGAAACTCAGTGACCGGCTCCCCCCGAAACGTCAACCCGTCGGGGGGAATGGTGTAGTACTTGCCACGGTAGGAGAACCGCTCGTTGGCGGTGGCGGCCTTGAAGATCTCCACCTGCTCTTCGAAGATCTCGCGGTTGTGTAGATCGTCCGCATTGTTGTTGTAGCCCACGTTGACGCCGAACACATTCGATTCACGCTCCTCGGTGCCCCGGCCGAGGCCACAGAGGAGCCGGCCGTCCGCGAGCACGTCGGCCAGCGCGTAGTCCTCGGCGAAGCGGACCGGGTGCCACGTCGTCAGAACATGGATCAGGGCGCCCAGGTGAACGCGCCGGGTGTGCTGGGCCAGGACGGCGTTCAGCAAGAGCACGTTCGGCACCACCTCGAACCCGTGGTTGTGGAAGTGGTGCTCGGCCGACCACACGGAGTCGTAGCCGAGCGTATCGCAGGATTTGGTGTACGCGATGAGGTCGGCGTACACCCGTCGGTAGTCTTCCTGGCCGTAGTTGCGCCGGTGCGCCGGGGGCCCGTCGACTCCGGCGTCGGGCATGTCCACGGTACCGTAGAAGAACGCGCCGAAGTGCATTCCTATCTCTCCCGCTCGGGCGCTGGTAAGTGACGGTGACGCTGCTCACCTCCCGGGCACACCGCCCACGCCGTCCCGTGCTCGGAGAGATACACCAGGATCACCGACCAATGCAACACGCCGCCCGCAAGACAAGCGGATGTCCGACATCTCATCAGGACAGTCCTAGTCGTGGTCTCCGCCGAGCCAGCGGTAGACGGCGCCGGCTAGGAGGGCGCCAATCAAGGGCCCGATCCAGAACAGCCAGAGCTGCGCCAGGGCCCACCCACCGACGAAGACGGCCGGCCCCGTGCTCCGCGCCGGATTCACCGAGGTATTGGTCACGGGGATGCTGATGAGGTGAATCAACGTCAGCCCGAAGCCGATGGCGATCGGCGCGAAGCCGACGGGCGCGCGCCCGTGGGTGGCACCGAGAATGATGAGCAGGAACATGAAGGTCATCACGACCTCGGTCACGGCGCCGGAGAAGAGCGAGTACCCACCGGGGGAGTGGGCGCCATACCCGTTGGAGGCCAAGCCGTTGGCCACCACGTCGAAGCCGGCCTTGCCACTCGCGATCAGGTACACGATGCCGGCCCCGAGGATGCCTCCCGCCACCTGGGCAATGATGTACGGCACCAGGTCGGAGGAAGGGAACCGGCCGCCGGCCCAGAGTCCAACCGACACCGCCGGGTTGAGATGGCAACCCGAGATATGGCCCACGGCATAGGCCATCGTGAGAACGGTGAGACCGAACGCGAAGGCGACGCCGAGGAGCCCGATACCCACGTTGGGGAAGGCCGCGGCCAGCACCGCGCTCCCGCATCCGCCAAGGACCAGCCAGAACGTCCCGATGAACTCGGCGCCGAGCTTCTTCCCCATCGACATTCCACGCTTCCTCCTGGTCTCAAGTTCCCTGCGCCCCGAGCATGGCACTGGTGCTCTCGCCAAAACAAGCCGGCCGTAGTGTGCCCCCGCCTGACGGGCGCTGGGTGGGCAAGCCCCGCTCGCTACCGCGCCCGGCGCTCCTCCAACTCCTCCAGGGTTCGTGGCCAGTCGGCGTGGAGCAGACGGGACAGCGCACGGTCGGCCAGGAGTCGACCGCCCGTCTGGCACTGGGCGCAGTAGTTGGTCTCGTTCTCGGCATGGACGATGCGCTGCACGGAGGATCCACATACCGGGCACGGCTGGCCGAAGCGCCCGTGGACAGCCATGCTGGGACGGAACGCGGTGACCTTCTCGGGAAAGCCCTCCCCGGTCTCCTCGCGGAGGAGCGCGATCCAGTCCTGGAGCGTGGCGCGGGCGTTGGTCAGCAGCCTCGCGGTCTCCTCGTCGTCGAGTTGGCGCGTGAGCTTCACGGGCGACAGACGCGCCCGGTGAAGAATCTCGTCCGCGTAGGCGTTGCCGATCCCGCTGAAGAGGCGCGGGTCCGTGAGGGCGCGCTTGAGTGTGTGGCTTTCGCGCGTCAGCGCTTCCCGGAACGCCGGAAGATCGGCCTCGAGCACCTCGAGACCGCCGGGATCGAGCTCGCGCAACTCCTCTTCACCCCGCACCACGTGGAGGGCGGCGCGCTTCTTGGACCCCGCCTCGGTGAGGGTGAGGGTCCCCGTGGAGAAGTCGAAGGCGGCCAGCCCGACCTTGCCGGGAATCCTCGCCCCCGACTCCCGCCAGTGCAGGCGCCCGGCGATCATCAGATGAAGGACCAGGAACAGGTCGTCGTCCAGCGCCAACACGACTCGTTTGCCGAGGCGACGCAGCCCCACCACGGACCGCCCCTCGGCCGCGCGCAGAGGCGGATCGAACGAACGCAACAGGAACGGGCTCGCCAAGCGCACGCGCGTGAGGCGCGCACCCACGATCCGCTTGGCGAGGGCCTCGATGTAGCTGACCACGTCGGGAAGCTCGGGCACGCCTACGAGGGTACTGCATCGCGGGAGCGCGATGACGTCTTGCATCAGCTTGCCGCCCCCGCCTATGCTGCCTCGATGCCCGCCACGCGCGCCGCCGCCCCCACCGTCGTTCTCCTGGTGCGCCATGCCCGGACGCCGACCACGGGCCAGGTCCTCCCCGGTCGCGCCCCGGGCCTGCACCTTTCCGAAGACGGGCGCCGGGAAGCCGATCTGGTGGCGGCGAGGATCGGGGCTCTCAAGCGAGTGGCCGCCATCTATGCCTCACCCCTCGAGCGTGCACGGGAAACCGCCATGCCGATCGTGCGAGCGTGCAAAGGAGGCGCCCTCCGCATCGACCGGGGCCTCATCGAATGTGACTTCGGTGAATGGACGGGGGCCAAGCTGAGCCGGCTCCAGCAACGGCCGGAATGGCGAGTCGTGCAGCGCTACCCGAGCGGCTTTCGCTTCCCCGGCGGAGAGTCGTTTCCCGAGATGCAAACCCGGATCGTCTCCAGCATTGCCCGCCTGATGCAGAATCATCCCGGCCGCACCATCGTGGCCGTCTCCCACGCCGATCCAATCAAGGCCGCGGTAGCCCATGCGCTGGGCACTCCCCTCGATCTGTTCCAGCGAATCGTCATCGCCACCGCCTCGGTGTCCGCCATCGCGTTCCGGCGAGAGGGGCCGGTGGTCCTCACGGTAAACTCGCTCGCCGGCGACCTCGGTATGCTGGGAGCATCGTGAGCCAATCGTTCGACCTTCAGGGCCCGGACCACTTCACGGCGGGCGCCGTCGGCCCGTCCGGTCAGCGGGTTTTCTACCTGCAGGCCCGCGAGTCCGGAGCGCTGCTGACGCTCAAGACCGAGAAGGAACACGTGCGGGGACTGGCCGAGTACCTCGAGGGCCTCCTGACCAAGCACCCGGTGGCCGCCGAGGAAGTCCCGGGTGACTTTACCTTGCTGGAACCCATCGACCCGGCCTGGAGCGTCGGGGCCATCGGCGTTGGCTACGACGAGGCGGAGGACCGCATCGTCGTGGTGGTCAACGAGCTCGTCGGCGAGGACGAGAGCGAGGAAGGAGCCACCGCCCGCATCCGAGTCACACGCGCCCAGGCGGCTGGCTTTGTGGCACGCGCGCGCGAGCTGATGAAGGCCAGTCGGCCCACCTGCCAGGTGTGCGGCGGACCCATCGATCCCGGAGGTCATTTCTGCCCGCGAAGAAACGGTCACAAGGTCTAACCCGCGCCCCCTCCCCCGCCGCCCCGGAACCGGCCGCCGTGCTGGCGTCGGGCGCGGTACGGGTCAAGGGGCGCATGCCATGGAGCAGCAACGCCACGTTTCTGGTCGAGCTGGCCCTCGAGTCCGCGATGACCCTGGCCATCTACAAGCCGGAACGAGGCGAACGCCCGCTATGGGACTTTCCCCGCGGACTCTACAAGCGCGAGGTTGCCTCCTTTGCCTTGTCCGAGGCCCTCGGGTGGGGCATCGTCCCCTTGACGGTGATCCGCGACGGTCCCTACGGGGAGGGATCCTTCCAGCTCTTCGTGCATGCCGACTTCGAGCAGCACTTTTTCACTCTGGTGGAGGACACCGCCCACCACGATCGGCTCCGGCGAATCTGCCTCTTCGATCTCCTGGCCAACAACGCCGATCGCAAGAGCGGCCATTGCCTGCTCGGGCCCGAGGGCGCCGTCTACGCGATCGACAACGGCCTCACCTTCCACGTGGAGCCAAAGCTCAGGACGGTGATCTGGCAGTTCAGCGGCGAACCGATCCCCGATGAGTTGCTCCGCGACGTGCAGCGCCTCCTGGAGGCCGGCTTCCCGCCGGCGCTGGCGGAACTGCTCGGCACGGACGAGCGGAAGGTGCTGGCCGCCCGCGCCCGCGCCGTGCTGGCCGCTGCGCACTTCCCGGGCGACAAGGCTGGCTATCGCTACCCGTGGCCGCCCGTCTAGCGGCCCGCGCGCCCCTCCTCGTCAGGGTCTGATGTTGCCCTCCGGGGGCCTCGTGCCACGGGGACGGCGCCGGAACAGTCCGATCTCGGCCTCGTCGTGCACGAAGAGGAGGGCCCGCACGGTGATGGCGCCGAGCAAAAAGATGATGACGACCGAGAGCGCCAGATCGATGGCGGTGATGTAGTAGATGTTGGAGGGCGTCAGGATCGCGCGGATACCCCATACCCCCAGCACGAGCGCACCGGCGTTCATGACGAGGTCGTTGAGCGGGCGGAGGAACACAGAATAGGCGGCAGCTGCGGCCACGAGCAGGACGAGCATAACAGCCAGTACCCGGAGATAGCGCGGACGCTCGAACAGCACCTGGAAGGCATCGATGTAGGCGAAGGGATCGTCCGCTGCGCGGACACTCCGCGGATCGACCATCGTCGGGCCCACCATCATCTGGCGTGGTAGCAGCTCCTGGATCGAGAGGAAGAAGTGTCCCTGGGCCTGCTCCGGGGAGCGGATCTCGATCGCGCCGTCCGGAAACACTCGCTGCAAGACGACGCCGATCACCATCCGATACTGATCGAATGGGTAGTGGATCGGGTGCCCCCGCACCGGAAGCTGGAGCAGGGTCGAGACCTCCACGTCGTCCGGTGGTAGGGTGACGCCGGCCGAGGGTGGCAGTCCGGCCGCCTCGTCGGAGTCGGCGGCGACGGCCACGAACAGCACGCGATGGCTCCACGCGCACTCCGGGCAGTGGTGGTGACCTGAAACGCGAAGCGTCGCCAGCAATTGCGTCTCGTCGATGGATACGAAGGCGAGATGGAGCTTGGCGTACGTTGATGCCTCCGCGCCCGGCCGAGACTTCGTGATCTGGATGACCCGACCGGTGGACGGCCCCAGGATATCGTCGACCACGCTCTTGACCGAAAAGGGAAGGGTCACCACGAGGCACAGCACCACGAGGGCGGTGACGAAGAACGCGATGCGATAGCGGAGCTGCCGCTTACCGGCCCCATCCGGATCGGCCGGCGAGCGGCCGGCCGGCCGCTCGCCGCTCTGTCCCTGACCCGCCGCCATGCGGCCTCCTGACCGCCGTTCATGCTATCAGCTTCGCGGTGGCCGTGAGTAATGGCTCCCTTGACGGTACGCGGGAGAAGACTCCACACTCTCGTCTGTGACTTCTCCGAGCTATGAGCCCTTTCTCCCCGGCGCCGATCTGCCGCGCTTCGCCCGCGAACTGACGGAGTTCGTCGACCTGAACGAGGGCGACGTGGCCGCCATTCGCCGCACGGCGCCCCTGGTGCTCGCGCAGGAGACGGCCTTCACGGCCGCCCTCTACGAGCACTTCCTGAAATTCCCCCTGGCGGCGCGCTTCTTCCTGGGGGAGGACGGAACGCCGGACATGGCACGGCTCGAGCGCCGTCGCCACAGCCTCGGACGCTGGCTCAGGGAGACGGCCGAGGCGGCCCTGACCCACGACTTTGGCTACTATCTGCTCAGCGTCGGTCTGGCTCACAGCCACCGCGCGCACGGGCCGGGTGGCATCGTGCCCGCCCACCTCATGGTGGGCGCCATGAGCCTCGCCCAGACTGCCCTGGCCCAGCTCTTCACATCGAAGCTCGACGATGCACGCGAGGCGCTGGCGGCGAGTATGGCCTGGAACAAGCTGCTGCTGGTGCATCTCAACGTCCTGCTCTTGGGCTACCTCGGGCCGCCCCGCGAGCGGCGGCCCGCTTGACGCGCTTCGTGCTTGCGTCTAGTTTCGGAGCCTGACGGGCAGGTCACCCAGCGAGAGAGGAGCCGCGCATGGCGGACTGGACACCCCCCTCCCAGGGGCGCGTTGAGGCCTACTTCAAGGAGCTGAACAACTGGGGACGCTGGAGTGACGCCGACCAGCTTGGGACCGTCAACCTGATCACGCTCGCCAAGCGGGCGGCGGCGCGGGCTCTGGTGCGCACGGGCCGGACGGTCTCCCTTGCGCGCGACATCGGTCCCCAGCCGGCCCTGATGTATCACGCCACCTTCCCCTCCAACCGCGAGCGGGCCGATGTGGTGCTGGACCGCTTTGACCTCGTGTACCATGGCTTCTCCATCACCCACATCGACGCCCTTTGCCACGTGGCGTGGGACGGTCAGCTCTACAACGGCCGGCCCTTCATGCAGAGCGTGACGGCGGCAGGGGCGACCTGGTGCCCCATCGACCCCCTCTTCGAGGGCATCACCACCCGCGGCGTGCTTCTCGACGTCGCCGCCGCCCGTCCGGAGGGATATGTCACGGTAGGCCATCCGGTGACGCCGAGGGAGCTGGACGCGGCCGCATCCCGGGCCGGCGTGAAGGTCGAGCCGGGCGACGTCGTGGTCGTCCGCAGCGGCGATGCTGCCTTTCGGCAGGCCCATCCCGACTGGGTACCGCGCGTGTCACCGCACCCCGGCCTTCATCTGTCCTGTCTCGAGTGGTTTCGCGAGAAGGACATTGCCGCCATCTCGTGGGACATGATGGACGAGCGTCCCATCGGCTACGCGGGCTTCGGGATGGGCGTCCACCTGGCCATCCCCTTCCTCGGGCTGGCCCTCGTGGACAACACCAACCCGGACCGGTTGGCCCAGGCCTGCCAGGAGGAAGGCCGCTACGAGTTTCTCTTCACGGCAACGCCGATCCGACTGGTGGGCAGCACGGGGGCGCCCGCGCATCCGCTGGCCATCTTCTGACCTACCCTTTACCTCGACACCAAGGAGACCAACGATGGGTGAGAAACTGACCTTGACGGCCGAGGATGGACAGAAGTTCTCCGCGTACAAGGCGACCCCGGCGGACACCCCGCGCGGCGCGCTGGTCGTCGTGCAGGAGATCTTCGGCGTCAACCAACACATCCGCAATGTGACGGACGGCTTCGCGAAGGACGGTTACGTCTCGCTGGCCCCCGCGCTCTTCGACCGGGTGGAGCCGGGCTTCGAGACGGGCTACACCCAGGACGACATCGAGAAAGGCCGCGCCGTCCGTGGCAAGCTCGGCTGGGATCCGATGGTGATGGACGTGCGCGCCGCCGTGAACGAGCTCAAGAAGACCGGTCTCAAGGTCGGAGTGGTGGGTTATTGCATGGGCGGCACCATGGCCTGGCTCTCCGCCACCGGCATCAACGGCGTGGCGGCCTCCGTGGGCTACTACGGGGGCGGTATTGCCGACACGGCCACCGAAGAGCCGCGCTGCCCGGTTCTCCTTCACTTCGGCGAGACCGATGCCTCTATCCCCGCCGAGCACTGGGAGCGGATCAGGAAGGCGCATCCGAATCTCCCCATGCATGTCTACCCGGCGGCCGGTCACGGCTTCAGCTGCGACGAGCGCGGGAGCTTCCACCAGGCGAGCCATACCCTCGCCCGTGAGCGGACGCTCGCGTTCCTGCGTCAGCACATCGGCTAGCCCTCGGGCTCGGTGGGAGGAGACCTGATCCCGCTCGAGCACGCCCCCCTCGCCCCCCGCTGCTCGCTGGGCGTGGGCGGGCCGGCGCGCTACCTCGTCGAGGCCCACGACGAGGAAACGGTGCGAGAGGCGCTGGCATGGGCGCACGCGCGGGGACAGGCTCTCCACGTTCTCGGTGGCGGTACGAATCTGGTCGTCGCCGATGAAGGGGTGGACGGACTGGTGCTGGCCGTCGCCCTGCGCGGCGTGAGTGTCCAGACCAGCGGCCCGGACGTCGAGCTGACGGCGGGGGCGGGAGAGCCGTGGGACGCCCTCGTGCAGCTCGCCGTGGAGCGAGGATGGGCGGGTATCGAGTGCCTCAGCGGCATTCCTGGACTCGTGGGGGCGACACCCATCCAGAACGTCGGCGCCTACGGCCAGGAGGTCAGCGAGACGGTGATGAGCGTGCGCGCCCTCGACACGCGTGACGGTGAGGTGCGCACTCTCTTGCCGGCCGAGTGTCGCTTTGCCTATCGCGACAGTGTCTTCAAGAGTGGTGAGCCCGGACGCTGGGTGATACTCGCCGTGCGCTATCGATTCCGCCCCGGGGGCGCGCCGACCATTCGTTACCCCGAGGTCGAAGAACACCTGGTCGCGCGCGGAATCGCGGCGGCAACGCTGGCCGACGCGCGGTCGAGCGTCCTCGCCATCCGGCGTGCGAAGTCGATGGTGCTCGACCCCGACGATAGCAATCGGCGCAGTTGCGGCTCCTTCTTTGTGAACCCCGTCGTCTCCGCCGAGCATGCCGACCGCCTGACCGCCCTCGGCCTCTCGCCGCCGATGCCGCGCTGGCCGCAATCCGACGACCGCGTGAAACTCTCGGCCGCCTGGCTCATCGAGCGCGCGGGCTTTCCGCGCGGCTACCGTAAGGGGTCGACCGGGCTGTCCACGCGCCATGCCCTGGCCATCGTGGCCCACGACGGCGCGCGGGCCCGTGAGGTCCTGGGCTTCGCCCGGCGCCTCCAGGAGGCCGTGCGGAGCCGCTTCGGAGTCGCCCTCGTACCGGAGCCGGTCATCTGGAGCTAGCGCGGCCTATTCACGAACGATCCACAGGTGAGTCGAGCGGGCTTGGGGAGCCCCTCCCGCGCTCAGGAGGCAGTCATGCAGGAGTCTTCGCACGACAGAGGCGACGAGATCGTGAGGTCCAGCGCGGGCGACCTGACCGCGCGAACCGTTACCGTACGCCAGGGGGGCGCGCGGTCGATCTCCGCCGAGCGCGTCGACATTCGACAAGGTGGAGCCGCCCGCCTGCAAGCCGGGCGGGTCAGGATCATTCAGGGCGGCATCGGGCTGGCGTCTGCCAAGCGCATTCACGTCACGGCGGGGAGCGTAGGCGCGGCGCTCGGTGACCGGATGATACTCGAGCAGGCGGCCACCTCCATCGCGGCCGCGCGGGAGACGGCCAGCCTCGAGCAGTCCGCGGCCGGTGTGGTCGTCGGGCAATCCGTGAGCGTGCGCGACAGCGTCATCGGCCTCGTCGTCACGCCGCGCCTGGAGGGGAGCAACATTCGCGTCCTGATGGGCCCTTGGGCCGCGCTCGCCTTCGGCGCTGGCCTGGGGGCGGTACTCGCGCTCGCGCGACGGTGGAAGGCATGAGCGTCGTCGATCTGACCCGGGCGCTCCTGCGCTACAACACCATCAACCCTCCGGGAGAGGAACAGGCCTGCGCTCGACACGTGGGACGGATCCTGGAGGACGCCGGGTTCGCGGTGACGGAATACGAGTTCGGTGAACGCCGTACCAGCCTGGTGGCGAAGCTGGGTGGCACGGCCGACAGTCGGCCGCTCGGCTTCACCGGCCATCTCGACGTGGTGCCGCTCGGCACGCGAGCCTGGACCCGCGATGCCTTCGCAGGTGAGATCGACGGCGGGCGACTCTACGGACGCGGCTCGAGCGACATGAAGAGTGGGCTGGCCGCCTTCGTCGTCGCCCTCACGCAACTCGCCCGGCATCTCCGGGCATCGCCCGGAGTCGTTCTGGTGGTCACCGCCGGCGAGGAAACGTTCTGTGACGGCGCCCGCCACCTGGCCCGTCTCGACGGAGCCCTCGGCCAGGTGGGTGCACTCGTCGTGGCTGAACCGACCTGTAACTATCCCTTCGTCGGTCACAAGGGCGCTCTCTGGCTGCGCGGGCTGACCAGCGGCGTGACCGCTCACGGCTCCATGCCCGAGCGCGGGGTCAACGCCATCTACAAGGCCGCTCGCGCCGCGCTCCAGCTCGAGCAGTTTCGCTTCGACGTCGCGCCGCACCCGGTGCTGGGCGCCCCGACCCTCAACGTGGGTACCTTGCATGGCGGCCTCAACGTCAACTCCGTTCCCGACTCGGCGGAGATCGGCATCGATATCCGGACGATCCCCGAGCAGCGGCACGGGCCCGTGCTGCAGCGACTCCGGGACTATCTCGGGGAGGTGGCGACCTTGGAGAACGTGGCGGACGCCGAAGGCGTGTGGACGGAGCCCGGGCATCCGTGGATCCAGTCGGTGTATGACATCGTGACGCCCGTCATCGGCGAACGCCCGGTTGCCCGCGCCGCGCCCTATTTCACCGACGCGGCCGCCCTCGTCCCTGCCTATGGGGGTGTGCCGGCGGTCATTCTGGGACCGGGCGAACTGGCCCTCGCCCATCAGACCGACGAGTACTGCCAGATCGAGCGCCTGGCACAGGCTGTCGACCTCTTCACCGAGATCACGCGGCGCTGGTGCAGGGTGTAGCCCGTCCGGGCCCCGAGGGGCTCAGGGGCCCCCCTTTCAAAACACCCTCAATCTCCGAGGACGCGGCGACGCAGGAGGCGCAGGTTGGTGGGGACGAGGATACCCAGCATGGCGACCGAGAGGAGGGCGAGGCCACCCAGGTGGGCGGCCACCGGCCCGTCGATGAGGAGGCCCCGGCCCGCCTGGGCCAGATGATAGAGCGGATTGACGAAGCTCAACGCGACGAGCACCGGGTGCTCGAGCGGAAAGTACGTGGCCGACATCATCCCCATGGGGAGCACGAGGAGAAAGATCGGGAGATTCATGTGATCGATGGTGGGCAGCAGCGCCGTGAAGCAAAGTCCGAGCGCGGCGAAGGCGCAGCCCGCCACGAACACGACGGGAAGCAGGGAAGGTAGGAGCCACACGTTCATGGTAATCAACCCGGCCGCGCGGAAAAGAACCAGGACCAGGGCCACCATGACCACGTACATGGTGGCCAGCAGCCCCGCCCACAACACCTCGCCCCACACCACATGCGCCAGCTCGATCTGGGTGGTCAGCTGCCCTTCCCAGGTGCGCTGGTAGCGCATCCTGATGAAGGCGCCGAAGAGCGATTGGAAGATCGCGGTCATGAACGTCGCGTAGGCGAGCAAGCCCGGCGCCACGTACGTGAGGTAGTCGACCTGGCGCCCATGCCAGGGGACACTTGCCACGTAGGCCCCCAGGCCGACCCCGAACGCGATGAGCATGGTGACCGGCTCCAGGGCCGGCGGCAAGAACGCCGTGTGCCAGTTCTGGAGATACACGCGCAGGTGCCGGGCGACGACGGCGCGGCTCTGCCATTCGAGGGACGCCGTCAGCCAGCGCATGGATCGAGGGCCAGCTTGAGAAACAGGTCGTCCAGGGTGGGCACGCGCACCTCGTAGCGCAGCGTCGAAAGGCCCGCGCGAAGTCCGCCAGCTCGTCGGCGGAGAGGGGAAGGTGCAAGGAACCGAGTACGCTGGCCGGATCGCCTCGACCGTGGCGGGCGAGCCACTCGCGAACCTCGCTCCCCGGTCCGGCCTCCACCACCACCACGTGCTCGCCCACGAGGTCACCGAGCACCGCCTTGGCGGTGCCGTGCGCCACGACCCGCCCTCGGGCAAGCACGGTGAGGGCATCGCTCAGCCGCTCGGCCTCGTCCATGTAGTGCGTGGTGAGAATGATTCCGAGGCCCTCCGTACGCAAGTCATTGACGAGGTCCCACACCCCCATGCGGGCCTGCGGATCGAGACCCGTGGTGGGTTCGTCCAGAAAGAGCAGACGAGGGCGATGCACGATGGCCCGGGCGATCATCAAGCGACGACGGTAACCTCCCGAAAGGGTCTCCGGCTTCTGCCGCGCATACGGGCCGAGCTCGAACCGGTCGAGCAGCTCCGCCACCCGCCGGCTCAGCGCGGGCGGGCGGGGACGGAAATAGCTGGCGGCGATGGTCAGGTTCTGTTGAACCGTAAAGTCGCCGTCAAAGGTATCGTCCTGGGTGCAGACTCCGATCGAGCGCTTGGCGCGGGCCAGATCGCGCGCGAGCTCGACGCCGTCCACGTGGATCTGCCCGGCGTCGGGCCGGAGGAAGCCGTAGAGCATCCGCAGCGTGGTCGTCTTGCCGGCGCCGTTGGGACCGAGCAGGCCGAGGATCTGCCCCGCCGGGCAGACGAGATCCACGCCGTCGACCACGCGCCGCCCGCCAAGATGCTTGACCAGCCCACGAGCCTCGAGGAGCACGGACACAATCTTTGATTGTACAGGGACGATGGGGCTCAGCCGCTTGGGAAGCGTTCCTGGGCCTCGGCGCGCAATTTCACCTTCTGGATCTTGCCCGAGCCCGTCATGGGAAAGTCGTCGACGATCACGACCTTCCGCGGAATCTTGAAGCTGGCGATCTGGCCGCGGCAAAAATCGATGAGCTCGCTCTCTGTCACGCGAGCACCCAGCTCGAGCCGCACGAAGGCCACCCCGACTTCGGCGAGCCGGGCGTCGGCGAGCCCGACCACCGCGGCCAGATTGACGGCGGGATGGCTCATCAAGAAGGCCTCGACCTCCATGGGGTCGACGTTCTCCCCACCGATCTTGAGCATGTCCTTGTAGCGCCCCATGAAGCGCAGGTGGCCGTCGGACCGGATGATCCCCATGTCGCCCGTGTGCAGGAAGCCCTGGGCGTCGATGGTTCGCGCCGTCTCCGCGGCATTCCCGAAGTAGCCCCGCATGGTCAGGTAGCTGCGCACGAGGATCTCGCCCGCTCCGCCTGGGGGCTGATCGCGGCCGGTGTCAGGATCGATCACCCTGATCTCGTAGCCCGGCGCGGGGTAGCCGGAGGCTTCCACGCACTGTTCCTCAGTGGAATCGAGAAAGCTCAGGGACGCCCCCACGCCAAACTCGCTCATGCCGTAACCGGAGAGGAGGGGACCGAAGGTCTGGCGGGCGCGGCGCGCGATCGGCACCGAGCTCGACATACCGGTGGCGAGGATGCCGGTGCGGACACTGGAGACGTCACGGGGAGTGTGGGCCTGCGCCTCCAGCAACGCCTGGAAGTGCGTGTCGAAGCCGTGGAGGATCGTCGCCCGCTCGCGCTCCAGCAGGGCCAGGCTCGCGGAGGCATCGAAGGTCTCGACGAGGATCTGACGCGCTCCGGTCACCATCGACATCAGCGCGCCTTCCGAGAAGCCGAACAGATGAAAGAGAGGCAGGTACATCAGGATGGTGTCGGCCGGGGTGATGCCCATACGGTTGGCCCGATCGATCACGTTCCGCACGATGGCGTGATCGTGCATGACGCCCTTGGGAAAGCCGGTCGTGCCCGACGTATAGGGCAAGAAGGCCGGGTCGTCGGGATCCACCGCCGCCGCCCGCTCCTGGAGCTGGGCCGGGCTCACGCGGCCACCCTCGGCGATCATGCTGCTCCAGGGCACGGCACGGGCAGGCGGCGCCGCGGCTTCTTGAGCCGCGCCGAGCACGATCAGTCGCTGTAATCGCGGGAGGGTCCCCGTCAGCTCCCGCACCATGGCGAGATAGTCAATGGGCCCCGAGTGGGCCACGATGAGCAAGGTCTGCGCCTGGGAGTGGCTCAGGATGTAGCCGACGTCGCTCGTGCGGAGCCGGGTATTGACGGGCACGAGCACGGCCCCCACCTTCATCACCGCGAACATCGCCTCGATCCACTCCGGACGATTGAGCATCCAGAGGGCAACCTTCTCGCCGGGCTCGACGCCGAGGGCCATCAGGCCCCGCGCCGTACGATCGACGCCCTGCGCCAGCTCGGCAAAGGACCAGCGGCGGCTTTGAAAGCTGAGCGCTTGACGGCCGCCCCACCGCTGGGCGGCTCGTTCCGGCAGCGAGCCGACGGTCTGCTTCTCGAACCAGATGCGTGCCACGAGCCACCCCTCCCGGAGTCTTCAGTCTTGCCGCGATATACTGCCTCAATGACGACCGTCCTGCGCAAGCCCGAGTCCGGTGGTGTCGACTATCCCTGGCCGGAGCCCCCGCCCCTGGGCGGCACCATCACGGTGGCGCCCGGGATCAAGTGGCTCCGCATGCCCCTCCCCTTCCGGCTCGATCACATCAATCTGTATCTGCTGGAGGGCGACAAAGGGTGGACGGTGGTCGACGCCGGCATCGGGCTCGATCGCACGCGTGAGCTCTGGCAAGGCGTTCTCGACGGGGCGCTGGACGGCAAGCCGGTGACCCGGGTGATCGTCACGCACTTCCACCCGGATCACATGGGCAACGCCCACTGGCTGACCGAGCGCTGCGGCATCGACCTCTGGTGCAGCCAGGCGGAGTGGCTCATGGCGCAGCTGGCGTGGCGCACAGGGGGCGACCTCGACAGGCGCCTCCTGTACTACGAGCGAAACGGGGTGAGTGAGGCTCATCTCGCGCTGCTGCGGGAACGGGGGCAGCACTACCTGAAGGTGGTACCCTCGGTCGCTCCGTCGTTCTATGGCGTGCGTGACGGCGATACGCTCACGATCGGCGAGCGTAGCTGGGAGGCGCTCACCGTCTTCGGCCACTCCCCCGAGCAGGTGATCCTCTCTGCGCGGGAGGGAGGCATCCTCGTCTCGGGCGACCAGATCCTCCCCAAGATCACCACCAACGTGAGCGTCTGGCCCGACCAGCCGCTCGGCAATCCGCTGCGCCTGTATCTGGGCTCACTCGAGCGCTTCCGGGGCATGGCCGACGAGACGCTCGTTCTGCCCTCGCACGGACTCCCCTTCCACGGCCTCCAGGGACGGATCGCCCGTCTGCGTGCCCATCACGACGAGCGGCTGGCTCAGGCCGTGGACGCGCTGGGGGAGGCGAAGACGGGCGCCGAGGTTCTGCCCATCCTCTTCTCCCGCGATCTCGACACGCACCAGTTCGGCTTCGCCTTCGGCGAGACCCTCGCCCACCTGCACTATCTCGAGTGGCAGGGGCGCGCCCTGCGCGTGATCGGCGAGGACGGCCGCCACCGCTTCCAGCGCATCTGAATTTTAGCCGCATTTTCAGGAGCCGAAGTAGGCCTCGATCCACATCTCGAGCGTCCGATCGTGTCGGTCGGGGTCACCGACAATGATCGGGCGAAGCTCGCTTCGATAGCGCGCGCGAAGAAGGTCCGCCTTGAGGGGAATGGCCTATCCGCTCAGGCTCGACGCGATACAGGAGACCGTAGGGAAACTTCGGAACGAGAAGACGCCTGAGCCGTCGGCCAAGCGGAGCGCCCGAGGCGGGGAACTCAGGCAGTCGTTCGTAGGTGTGCTGAACCGTCTCGATGAAGTCGAGTCCGAGGCCTTCCGTTTCGCGCTCGTAGAACTGAGCCGCCGAGATGAACTCGTCCTGGGCTTCGGGATGAAACTCAACGCTTCTCACCGAAGCATGGAGCGGGCCTTCCTGAAAACCTTCTGGGCGGGGATCCCAGCGATTCTCCCGGACTTGAGTTCGTCGAGGCGACGCTCGGCCTCCTGGAGCCAGAGCTTCTCGACATCAGCGTCTACTTCTGGGTCAAGGCTGGAGATCAGGCGTTGCGCGAGGCGAGCGCGTTCCCTACGCGGCAGTCTCAGGGCCTTCGATTCAAGTTCGCACCGGCTTGGTCATGACGGAAGCCTATCATGGGAGCGGGCAGCCTTACGGACCCCGGCGGTTCGGAGGGCACAGGCTGCCCAACGCTCCTCGTGAGCGGCCGGCCGCTCTGGGCCGGTCCGCTCGACGAGGCTGTTGGACGGCTCATCAGCGCCCCAGGACGACATCGATTCCCGACAGCACCAGTTCAAGCTTAGGCTTGGGCAGCTTCCCGGTTCGTTCGGTGAGGTCGGCCTTGTCCAGCGTCACCAGCTGAGAGACGTTGGCGACCGATTCCTGCGGCAGCCCTGTTACGCTCGCCGGCAGCAGGACGTTCCCGGGCGCAGTCGCCCATCGCAGGTTGCTTGTCAGGGCAACGCACACGACGGTTGCAATGCGGCTACGGTTCAGCCCATCTCCTTGTACGACGACCACCGGCCGCCGGAATCCCGGCTCGGAGCCCTTCGCCTCCGGCAGGTCGGCCCACCAGATATCGCCCTGGGCGATCGTCACCAGTCGCTGCGCTTCAGGACGCGGCGAGACGCCGCCCGCACGAACTGCTCTGCCGATTCGCCAAGCTCGGCTAGCACTCGGTCCATCGCCTCGGTCACACGATCGGGAGCGTGCCGGGCCACGTATTCAGCCAGCGCTCGGCTATACACCTCGCTTCGGGAGCGCTTCATCCGCCGGGCCAGCCGTTCAGCCTCTTCGAATACGTCGTCCGGAACCGACACCGCAATCTTCATACCCGGAGTATAACTACTTCGAGCCGCCGGTCAAGCCTTTGTCCGTCCAACGCCCGCGGTCAGTGGCCGCAGTGCGAGCAAGGGCGAGCACGCGGTCCGTTGCACAGAGAAGTTCGCGTGTAGACCGGTACGGAGCTCGATGTCGAGGGCCCGAACAGCGTCACGGATCCGCCATGCGCATCGAATGGCGCGCGCCGGACCGTCGAAGGCGGCAAAGAGCCCGTCGCCGGCGGTGTCGACCTCGCGGCCCCGGAAGCGAGCAAGTTCCCGCCGCGCCACCGCGTAGTATTGCTCGAGGATGTCCCGCCAACGACGATCCCCGAGCGCTGCTGCCCGCTCGGTAGAGCCGACGACATCGGTGAACAAGATCGTCGCCAGCACGCGGTCACTGTCAGCCCGTCTTTCGCAACGACAACAGCTCTCGGGCTTGGTCAAACTTGTCCGGCGAACGCTCACGTTGACCGGCCGCAGCAAGCGAATGCGAGCTAGCGGTCCGGTCGAACGTGTTGTTCCGGCTGGGGGTGCCCCGTGCGGTCGCAGGTGGGCGACCCTCTGGGCTGGCCCACCCACGTGCCCCTGGCCTGGACACGGGTCTCACCTCGAGCGATGGGTGCCTCCACACCTCGGCACCGACACGACGGTTGTTCTCCCCGATGTACGTTCCATGACCTGCATAGCTTCTCTGCACACGCCTATCGGATCACCTCGTCCGCCTGGAAGAGGAGGGTCGGAGTCCGCCCTCCTGCACCCATTCCCGAAACGGGAACATGCCAGGGAGGCGATGCTCGGCCATGAACTGCACAACTGACGCCCGATACGTGAGCAGGAAGCGATCGGGGACGACGATAAGTCCGTCGGGGCGAGCTGTTTTGATCGTGGCGAGGGCGCGGTCCAGGTCATTGGGCCCCGCACCTCTGTATGTTTCGCCTTCGTGAAGAAGTAGGCCCAGCCCCGAGCTTGAGCCTGATCGTCCGGTCCTCCCGTGCTTATTCCCGCTTTCCCCCCGCCATCATTCTGAGGAAGGCGGGGGACAGGCGCGGGTCGAGGACATCGCGGATCCCGTCACCGAGTAGATTGAAGGCCAGCACGGTCACCGTGATGGCGAGCCCGGGGAAGAACGCCAGCCACCACGGCGGTACCAGCGCGGTGATCGAGTCGGCCAGCATGTTGCCCCAGGTCGGCGTGGGAGGCGGCACCCCTACCCCGAGAAAGCCGAGGGCCGCCTCGATCACGATGGCCACCCCGAGGTGGGTGCTGGCGAGAACCAGGTAGGGTGCGACGCACTGGGGCAGTACGTGGATGGCCATGATCCGCGCCGCCGAGCCCCCGCTCGCCCGCCCCGCCTCCACGTAGGGCATCTCGCGCACCGTGAGCGCCACCGAGCGGATCACCCGCCCCCCGAAGGGAATGCGCGTGATGGCGATGGCGAAGATCACGGCCTGGAGGCCGGTGCCGATGGCCATGGAGATGGCCATGGCCAGGATGAGATCGGGAAAGGCCTGCATGATCTCCATGATGCGCTGGCTCACGAGGTCGAAGCGCCCACGTAGATAGCCGCAGGCGACACCCCACAGCGATCCAACCGTCGTGCCGAGGATCACCGCGGAGAACGCCACGAAGAGCGAGGTCCGGGCGCCGTAGATCACCCGGCTGAGCGTGTCGCGCCCGACCTGGTCCGTGCCGAGCAGGCTCTGGGCGTCGGGCGGCTTGTTCATGCGCCGGAAGTCCGCCTTGAGGGGATCGCGGGGGGCGAGCAGTGGAGCGGCCAGCGCCACGAAGACGATGCACAGCCCCACGAAACCGCCGATGGCCGCGAGCGTGTTGCGCCGGGAGAAGCGGACGAGCTCGGTCAGGAGGGTCTTCAGGGCGGGCTCACCGCGGGCGGTAGCGATCCGGGGTTCGGCGGCGGTGATGGCGGGCATCAGCTGTACCGGATGCGCGGGTCGAGCCACGCATAGCTGAGGTCGACGAGGACGTTGACGACCACGAAGATGACCGCATAGAGGAGGACGAGATTCTGCACCACGATGATGTCGCGCTCGATGACCGCGGTGACCAGCGCCCGCCCCAGACCGGGAACCCCGAACGCCTGCTCGACGGCGACCGACCCTCCCAGCACAAAGCCGAGGAGGACGCCGGAAATCGTGATGACCGGCAGCAGCGCGTTGGGCAGCGCGTGGCGCATCACCACGAACCCCTCGCGCAGCCCCTTGGCCCGGGCGGTCCGCACGAAGTCTTCGCTGATGACCTCCAGCAGACAGGAACGTGACATCCGCGCGATGTAGGCTCCCTGGGCGAGGCCGAGAACCACGCCCGGGCCGAGGACGATTTGTAGGTTCTCCCAGGGACTCTGCCAGAGCGGCACGATGACGATGGGGGCCTTGTAGCCAAACCAGAAAAGCAGCGCGAGCACGATCAACATGCCGAGCCAGAAGCCCGGGACGGCGATGAACAGCACGGACAGCGCCCGGGCGACGCCGTCGGGCACGCTATTGGGCTTGAACGCGCTCAGGATGCCCACGGGAAGGCCGACCAGCCACGACACGATGAGCGCCAGCACGGCGATCTCCGCGCTGATCGGGCCTCGATGGAGGATCTGCTCGGCCACGGTGTCACCCCGGAAGAACGACTTGCCGAGCCGACCCGCCGCGATGTCGCCGAGCCAGCGGAGGTACTGCACGGGCAGCGGGTCGCTCAGCCCGAGGTCGGCCATGATGCGGACGCGATCGGCGGGCCTCATCTGGGCGTGGCCCTCGACCCCGAGGATGGCCACCAGGGGATCGCCCGGGAGAACCCGCAAGATGACGAAGATGCTGATGGAGACACCGAGCAGGGTGACGGCGGCGTATATGGCCCGCCGCATCAGATACTTCCTCACGGTGTCGGCTCAGGTGTGAGCGACGGGCCCGGGGAGGGCGCCGCCGCCGCCGGCACTCCGCCGCCCCTGAGGGAGGAGTGGGGGGCCCGGGAAGGGCCCCCCACCTCAGCTATCCGAGCCAGACGTTGTCCCACCGCACGACGTCATAGATGCCGAAGAACGTGCTCGGGTTCTGGCCTTTGACCTTGTTGTACCAGCCGTCGTAGATCTGCTCGTACGCCACCGGGATGAGGGGCGGATCGTTCTCGAGGATATCCTCCGCCTTGCGCACCATGGCCTTGCGCTTGTTGTCGTCGAGCTGGCGCTCGATTTGGTTGGCGAGGTCGTGGAAGGCCGGGTTCGTCCAGCGGGAGTAGTTCTGGGGGCCGTCCTTGCCGTACCAAGCGCTGAAGATGTCCGACGGATCCATCAAGGTCGACACGATGGCGCTAATGGCCAGGTCGAAGTTGCCGGCCTGGGCCTCGTCGAACCAGACGGAGGTCTGCACGACGCGGAGGTTCGACTCGATGTTGACGTGCTCCTTCAGCATGGCCTGGATGGCGACCGCCCACAGCTTGAAGGTCGGGATGTCGCGTACGACGAAGTCGAGGTTCTTGATGCCATTGCCGTAGCCGGCTTCCTTCATGAGCCGCCGCGCCTCCTGCACGGCCGGCTTGACGTCCTGCTGATAACCGAGCTTCTTCTCCAGCTCGGCGCGCGGCGTCGACATCTCGTGGAAGGGATAGACGAAGCCGCCCACCTGCATGGGGGCCGTGTCCTTCACGACTTCCACCAGGGTCGGGCGATCCATGGCCAGATGAATGGCCCGGCGTACCCGCGGGTCGGCCAGCGCCTTGTTCTTCTGGGTGTTGGTCCAGAAGGCCTGGATGACCGACTGGTTGAAGGCAGCCGCCGTCATGCCCTGGGTCTCCTTGACCTTGCGCCACGTGACGGGGTCCAGAAGCCTGGCATAGTCCACCCGGCCGGACAGGATGGACGCGCCGAGCTCTGGCGTGAAGGGCAAGAAGTGGTAGATCTCGAGCCGATCCACGAGGGGCAGCCCCTTGTTCCAGTAATCGGCGTTGCGCTCCATGATCCACACTTCCTTGTCCTTGCGCGAGACGTGCTTGAAGGGTCCCGTGCCCGGATACGCCATCACCTGGCGGAGGTTGCCCTGGTTCTCCTCCAGGGTCTTCTTACGCACGATGATGTTCCAGCCGCTGGCGAAGGCGCCCAGCATGTAGGCCTTGGGCCGAGCCTCGGTCAAGCGGAACTCGATCCGATGCGGATCGACCACCACGATCTCGCTCACGGTGGCGAACAGCGGCGTGCGGGGGATGACCACACCCTTGGGCGGCCGCGCGATGCGATCGTAGGTCGCCTTGACGTCCTCGGCGGTGAAGTCCGCGCCGTCGTGGAACTTCACACCCTTACGGAGGTAGAACGTGTATTTCTTGCCGTCCGGCGAGATCTCCCACCGCTGGGCCAGGTCGGGGATGATCGTTTGTCCGTCCTTCGGGCTGCGGCGGAGCAAGGTGTCATACATCGGGCTCTGGGGACCGATGTTGGCGACGGTGCCGGACTGATGGACGTCGAAGTGGGCCGGGGCGTTATGCACCGCGTAGCGGAGCGTGCCTCCGCGCTTGGCTGCCGGATCGGGCCGAACGGTGGCATCCTGGGCCAGAGCGGACCCCGGAACTGAGAGCCGGGCCGCGGCGACGGCCCCGGCGCCTGCGACACCTACCCGCTTGAGGAAGGTCCGCCGGTCGACACCAACGGACCGCTGTCGATTGTTCGAATGATCGTTCATCGCTTTCTCCTATCGGGCTATTGGGAAAGGCGCGTCAAGGCTGGGTGAACGCGCGATGTCAGCTGAGCGGCGAAGATGGAGCATCTGCCAGTGAATCGGGGCTTCATCATTGACCCCCCGCGTGAAGTTCCCGGACCATAGCAGAAGTCCGCGCGGAGCGCCAGCAGCACGGCCCGGTCGATCCGCCAGTCTCGGCCTCGGTCGGCACCGCCCGTCTGAGCCGACGACGGTGGAAACGCGCCGGATCAACCGGCGGTTCCAACCCCGGATTGAAATAGGTCCCCCTGAAGCGCTCGGCGTCAGCCGAGCATCCATTCCGCGAACGCGGCCAGGGTGCGTACCTCGATGAGGGCACCCGAGGCTGCACCAAGCCGCTCGCCCGTTCGGTTGATCCAGGCCGACGGAATGCCGAAGCGGCGGGCGGGTGCGATGTCGTGGAAATAGCTCTGGGCCGCGTGTAGCCAGCGTCCGCCACCGATTCGTGCCCGGGCAGTCTCGAAATGAGCAGCCCCCGGCTTGTACGATTTCACCCCTTGCGCGGTGATGACGAGACCCGGTTCGAAGGGCACCGGGAAGTGACGCCGCGTACTGGTCAGCAGGTCATCGTCGACGTTGGACAAGATTCCGAGCCGCAACCCAGCCCCCACCAGTCGCATGAGGGCCTGATTGGTGTCGGGGAAGGGTGTCCAGGTCGGGAGGCTATCGGCCAGGAAGGACACGCGCGAGGGGAGCAACGTCCAGTCGAGCCGGGCAGCCACCCGCCGCGTCGTCTCCGTCAACACGTCCCGATAGCAACGAAACGGCTCCGCCTGGACTACCGGCTCCAGCTCGTGATACGTGGCGAGAACACGGTGGAGCGGAAGGTCGACGCCATCCGCCGCGAGGGCGCTCCGGAATGCCGCGGCGATCCCCCCGTCCCAGTCGATGAGCGTTCCGTAGCAGTCGAACGTGACGATATCCCAGGGTTTCATGGGGAGGGCTCCGTTGGGGTGAGGTGGACGATTCGGGCGGCCAAGTCCCCTCTGTGCACGCGGAGGCGCGCGAGCGTGGTGGGCAAGGTGAATCGGCGCGGCCCCGCGCTACCAGGATTGAGGAAGAGCACGCCGTTCCGCTCCTCGATCCGGGGCCGGTGCGAGTGGCCGGCGATGACCGCGCGAAAGCCAGCCGCGCGGGGATCGAGGTCGAGTTCGTTCACGTCGTGGAGGACGTAGAGGCTGAGGCCGTCGAGGTCGACCACCTCCGTGGCGGGCAGCGTCCTCGCCCACGCGTCACGGTCGTTGTTGCCGCGTACGGCCACCACCGGAGCCACCGTGCGAAGTCCCACGAGGATCTGCGGCGATCCGACATCGCCCGCATGAATGATCAACTCGCAGCCGGCGAGAGCCACCAGAGCCTCGGGTCTGAGCAGACCGTGGGTGTCGGAAATCACACCAACGAGATGCTCAGGCATGTGTGTGCATGAGCGCCGCGTAGCCGAGCAAGCCCCTTTCCGATAGGCCCGGTCCCGTCACACCCTCATTATCAACTGTTCGTCGTCCCTTGCGTGTGCGATCGGGGGCGCTCGAACTCGGGCTATAGTGACGTGACGCCCATCGATGAAGCGCGTCGAGATCAGACCGAGCTTCGAAGACTGGCAGGCGGCGGCGCGGGCACTCCTCCGCGAACACGTGCCTCCCGCCGATGTCGTGTGGCTCGAGTCGGCCGCATCCCAAACCGTTCTGCCTGGGCTGGTCCGCACCCCCCGCGCCGAGGGGGCGGGCGAAGGACCTGACCCCGTCATCCGCGTCCCCCGGGGCTACATCGATCTCGCGCGTCGGGTAGCGGCCCAAGCCGATCCCGATCGCTGGCGCCTGCTCTATGAGGCGTTGTGGCGGATCGTCTACGACCGCCGTGATCTCCTGAGTGACGAGACGGATCCGCTGGTGAAACGTCTTCGTCGGCTGGAGGGCCAGACACGTGTCGTCCTCCCCTCCGCTGTGGCGTCCGCCGAGGAAACCGGCGGGGGCACCACCGTGGGCGCGGCTGTTTTCGTACCGACGGCAGCCACGCTCGCCGAACTGCGTCAGGCCGCGACGCAGTGCAAGGGATGCGAGCTCTACCGTCACGCGAGTCAAACGGTCTTTGGCCGCGGGCCCGCTGATGCCCGCATCGTGTGCGTGGGGGAGCAGCCGGGCGATCAGGAAGACCGACAGGGTGCCCCCTTCGTCGGACCCGCCGGGGAAGTGTTCGATCGAGCGCTGGTGGAAGTCGGACTGGTCCGCGAACGGCTCTACGTCACCAACGTCGTCAAGCACTTCAAATTCGTCGAGCGCGGCAAGCGTCGTATCCACCAAACGCCCCGGGTGGCGGAGATCAGCGCGTGCCGACCCTGGCTCGAGGCCGAGTTGGCTCTGGTCAAGCCGGAGGTCCTCGTGTGTCTGGGGGCCACCGCGGCCCGGACCCTTCTCGGCGGTGATTTCCGCATCATGAAGGAACGGGGGCGCTGGCTCGAAAGCCCCTGGGCGCCAAGGACGATGGCGACCCTCCACCCGTCGGCCGTCCTGCGCGGCGAGGACGATGCGGCGCAGGCGCGACTCTATGCAATGCTCGTCAATGATCTGAGGGAGATCGCCCGCGCCGGGCCGGCGTAGAATCGCACGGTGGGACTCGGACGGACGACCCGATTCGCGCCGACCCCCCTAGGGGCGCGGCGTATCAACGTGATGCGAGCAGGACGGGCCGGCCTCAAGGAACTGGCCCCCCCATCCGACCTGTTCGAAGACTTCCAGCGGGAGAAGGCCGCGCTGACGAGGCCGGGGCGGGACGCGGCCCAACTCCACCTCGAGACGTTTCAGCGCGTGGGATACCGTGAGCGCTATCTGCGCTCCATCCGGACGAGCGCCCCGTCGATGGCCACCCTCCGACGGATCGTCCTCGAAGCGGCGTCGGGCGACGTCTACCTGATGTGTATGTGCCCGTACCAGACCGCGGGGGAGGCGTGCCATACCTACCTTCTTCTCGAGTTGGCGCGCGAGTTGGCTCCCACCCTCGACATCCTCCCCGAGCCGCCGCCGCGCGGGCGGTGACCGTTCGAGAGCCGCAGACGACGAACTGGGCCGTGGGCTCGCGCCCTACCGCGACCTGAGGTAGGATAACGCCTTGGCGTCTCCGAGCCGCTACGGTCCGCGTGTGCTCGGGACCCAGCGACCATGAAAAATGTCGTGAGAACGTCACGGAAGAACGGCGGGGCCCAGGTCATACCCCTGGAGCCTGAGCGCTTCTTGAAGGCGGCCGCGAAGCAGTTCGTGAGCGAGCGCCCCGACCGCTGTCTCAAATGCGGCAGCACCTTCATGTGTCACGAACCCGCCTTCGTCCACTGCCGCTATTGCGGCAAGCTGGCCCGCGTGGCCAACGCGTCGCTCGTCGAGCAAGAGTTGTTCGAAATCCGCTCCGGCCTTCGCGTCGCCTGCTGATGCTCCGCCCCTCGCGCCGACGCCTGATCACGGGCGCGCTCTCGGCGACGATCCTCGCCACCGGTGTTCGTTCCGCGTCCGCCCAGGCGGAGACGCAGCAGGCTGATCAGCTGGTCGAGAAGTCGCGACTCACCCTGGAGAGCTTCGTGGCAGACTCGCATCTCGAGGCCTTCCGTGACCTCCTGAGACGGTGCAAAGGCCTCTTCCTCGCCCCTCAGGTCCTGCGCGGGGCCTTTTTCATCGGTGCCGCCGGTGGCAGTGGCGCATTTCTGGCCCACGACGACAAGGCTGGCCGCTGGGCCGGCCCCGCCTTCTACACGCTGGGCGAGCTCAGCTTCGGGTTCCAGGCCGGCGGCGACGCCTCCGAGGTGGCCATCCTCGCCATGACCGAGCGGGGGGTGACGGCCATGCTCAGCAGCAGCATCAAGCTTGGGGGCGACGCAAGTATTGCGGCCGGACCGTTCGGCATCGGAGCGTCGGCCGCCACGGCAAATCTCAGCGTGGACATGCTCTCGTTTTCGCGCACGAAGGGGCTCTACGGGGGCATCTCTCTGCAGGGGGCGGCGGTGACGGTGCGAGGGGCCCTGAACCGTGCATTTTACAGCCGGGACGTCACCCCCACCGACATCTTGATCCGCCATGACGTGTCCAACCCGCGGGCGGCCCCTCTCATCCAGTCGGTCGCGGCGGCGGCCGGACGCTGATCCCGGGCATCAGACGACCCGGTAGAGATCAACGGCGGTCGACTTCCCCTTCATCGTCACCGCGGAGACGGCGGCGAGTGGGGGCGGCGCCCGGAGGTGCCGGGCGGTGTCTGCACTGACGAGGATGTCGGCGCCGACGTCCTTGGTCAGCCCCTGGATGCGGGAAGCCACGTTGACCGGATCGCCCACGAGCGCGTAGGACAGTCGATCGGGACTGCCGATGTTCGCCGCCAGCACACGGCCCGTGTGGACACCGATCCCGTGGCGGAAGGGCGGCCGCCCGGCCGCCGCGCGCTCGCCGTTCCAGGACGCCAAGCGTCGCCGCATCTCGAGGGCGGCGCCCACCGCCAGGTCCGGATGCTGCGCGTGGGGGATGGGAGCGCCGAACACCGCCTCGATTTCGTCCCCGATGAACTGAAGCACGAGGCCCTGGTGGTCGCGGATGGCGCCCTCCATGAGGCCGAAGTAGGTGTTGAGATCGCGGACGACCTCGCGCGGATCGTGCGCCTCCACCCAGGGTGTGAAGTCACGCAGATCGGCGAAGAGGATGGTCACCTCGCGTGCCTGGCCTTCCAGCGCCACGCGCCCGGCCAGGATCTCGTCGCGGATCTGGGGTGTGACGTACTTGCCGAACGTGTCGCGGATGCGGTCGCGCTCACGCAGCCCCTCGACCATGCGATTAAAGCCCTCAGTCACATTGCCGATCTCGTCGTGGCTCACCACCGGGCACCGGACCTCGAGGTTTCCCTGCCCCACCTCGCCCATGGCCGACTCGAGGTCACGGAGGGGACCGGCCACGCTGCGCGAGACAAAGACGGCCAGTCCTATGGCGACGAGCCCGCCCACCATCAGCATGAAGACGATGAAGATCGAGAGCTCCCCCAGCAGGGTGTCGGCGAGAGCGGGGTCGGCCCCCACCAGGGCGCCCGCCCGCGTGTAGGAGATCACCCCGAGCAGCGACAGCGGCAGCACGCTCACGAGCAGGAAGATCACCATGAGACGGGCACGCACGTTCACACGCGCCACATCCGTCGCGCTGACGTCACCTCGGGGGAAATAAAGCGGGAGCCGACGCCGCCACACGTGCTCGACCGAGAAGAAGACGAAGGCGGTGGTCACCGAGCCGCCGACCACCGTGATGCCGAAGATCTGTCGGATCGCGTTCCCGATGGAAAAAGTGCCCAGCAGCCATGGCCGGACCACGCCAAAAGCCACCCCGGCCAGGGTCCAGCCGGCCAGGCTGACGGCCGCCATGACGTAGGGCAGAAGCAGGGCGCGCCGGCGCACGATCGCCTCCACGTCTGCGACGGGGGTGCTCTGCATTACCCAGTCTCGCAAGGGTCTACGCCAGTGCCGGCTGACCATGAGACCGATCCCCACCGCGAGCGCGAACACGATAACGAAGTAGGCGAGCAGCTCTCCCCGCAGACGTTGATCGAGGGGCGGCGCGCTCGTGTCGATGAACTGGAAATAGAAGAAGTTCAGCAGGGCGCCCACCAGGTTGCCCAGCAGCAGGAGAAGGCCGAGCCGTCTCTCCGTGCAGGCCATGGCGGGCAGCGACCCGTCCGGCCCGGGCTTCGCGGGCGGAGCGTCCACCGTAGGTCTCGCTACTCTGGTCCTGGCGACCCTAGGTGGCCCTGCCCAGCTGCTCCAGGATGAACGTGTAGTCGAACGCCGATTCTCGCAGGGCGTCGTAGCGGCCCGAGGCGCCGCCGTGACCGGCATCCATGTTGATGCGAAAGAGAAGGGGGCTGTCTCCCCGCTTGGTGGCGCGGAGCTTGGCCACGTACTTGGCCGGCTCCCAGTACATCACCTGGCTGTCGTTCAAGGACGTCCGCACCATGATGGCCGGATAGTGCCGAGGAGTGAGGTTGGTGTACGGGCAGTAGCTCTTCATGTACTCGTAGTGCGCCTGGATCTTGGGGTTACCCCACTCCTCGAATTCGCCCACGGTCAGGGGAAGCGACTCGTCGAGCATCGTGTTGATGACGTCGACGAATGGCACGCGGAGAACCGCCGCCCGGAACAGCTCGGGGCGCATGTTCAACACAGCCCCGATGAGCAGTCCCCCCGCGCTGCCCCCCTCGATGACCAGGCGATCGGCCGAGGTGTAGGCGCTCGCCGTCAGAAACTCGGCCACCGCGACAAAGTCCGTGAAGGTGTTGCGCTTGGCCATCATGCGCCCCTCGTCGTGCCAGCGCTTGCCGAGCTCGCCGCCGCCGCGGATGTGGGCGATGGCCACGCTTACGCCGCGGTCGAGCAAGCTGAGCCGGCTCGAGGAGAACAGGACGGGGAAAGGGATGCCGTACGCCCCGTAGCCGATCAGGTCCAGCGGGCACGAGCCATCGCGTGGACTATCCGCGCGGTACACGATCGAGATGGGGATACGGGTGCCGTCGGCGGCGGTGGCGTGCAGACGCTCGGAGCGATACCGCGCGGGATCGTAGCCGCCACGCACCTCCGTCTGCTTGAGGAGGAGAAGGCGCCGGGTGGCCTTGTCGTAGTCGTACACCGACGAGGGGGTCACCAGGGACTGATAGCGGATGCGGTAGGCGGAGGCCTCGAACTCGGCGTTGGCGTCCGAGGTCACGTCGTAGGTCGGCTCCGGGAACTCGACGTGGTGAGACGCCCCATCGGCCAAGCTGGTCACCCGCAGCCGCACCAGGCCGTCCTCGCGCTCGTGCACCACATAATCGCCGACAAAGACGTCGACGTCCTCGAGCATCACGGTGTCCCGATGCGGGATCAGCTCCTCCCACTGGCCGGGGCTGGGGTCGGCGACCGGCGCCCGCACCAGGCGGAAGTTGCGCCGACCACTGCCATTGGTACGAATGTAGAAGCACGCGCCCCCATGGTCGATGTCGTACTCGTGGTCCTTCTCGCGCGCGGCCACCAGGCGCCAGGCGCCGGCCGGATCTCCGGCGGGAAGGTAGCGCGCCTCGGACGAGGTGAAACTGCGGGAGGCGGCCAAGACAAAGGCCAGGCTCCGCGAGCGCCAGACACCCAGACGGAACAGCTCGTCCGTTTCCTCGAAGAGGAGCACGTCCGCCTCGGGGGCGGCGCCGAGGCGATGGCGATACAGGCGATAGGGTCGCTTGGCCTGGTCCTCGGTGACGTAGAAGAGCACGAGGGGGTCGGCCGACCACGCCGCGCTCGACACCTTCTCGATGCGGTCGGGAAACAGGCGGCCCGTGTCGAGATCCTTCACGAACAGCGTGTACTCGCGAAACCCCGTGTAGTCGAGGGAATAGGCGAGCAGACGGCCATCGTCGCTGACCGTATTGACGCCGAGCGAGAGGAACGGCCGTCCCTCGGCCAGCACGTTGAGGTCGAGAGTAATCTCCTCGGCGGCGTCCAGGCTCCCCGCCTTGCGGCAGTAGATCGGGTACTGCTTGCCTTGCTCCGTGCGCGAGTAGTAGAGGTGGTGACCACGCCGGTACGGAACCGACCGATCATCCTCCTTGATGCGCGCCAGTATCTCCGCGTAGAGGGCCTCCTGGAAGGCGGCGGTGGGCTTCATGACGGTGTCGGTATACGCGTTCTCGCACTCGAGGTAGGCGACGACCTCCGGGGAGTCCTTGCGGCGGAGCCAGGCGTAGTCGTCCTGGTGGCGGTCTCCGTGTACTACGGCCGCGGTGGGGACCTTGGGGGCGATGGGGGGTGCCGGAATCGGCTCCATGCTGACGGCCTCTCAGTCTATACCCTTTGGGGGTGATGAGCTGTGTGTAGACAGGGAGGCACCCACGATGAGAGGGCGCCCCGCGCGATGTGGGTCTCCGGGGCGGGCTGGCCTCAGGGGCAACCCGCGAGCGATGGAATCGGCGCGGGCGCCGCCTCAGCAGCCGAGCTGATGGGCGAGGTCGTTGAAGTCGGTGGCGACCACGTCGAAGGCGTGCTCGGGCTTGGTGTCCTTCGTCTGCTGGGGACCGTGCTCGGCGGGACGCGGCACGAAGGCCGTGCGAAAACCGCAGCCCGCCGCGTGAACCAGGTCGCCGTTGTGGGCGGCCACCATCAGGCATTGGGTCGGCGGTAGCCCCAGGAACTCCGCGGTGCGGAGGTAGGCCTCCGGCTGTGGCTTGTAGTGGTGGGCGACCTCGGCGCCCAGCACAGCATCCCACGGCAGGCCCGCGCGCTTGGCCATGTTCACGATGAGCGCCACGTTGCCGTTGGAGAGCGTGGCCAAGACGAAACGCCGCTTGAGGCGCGTCAGTCCCTCCACAACATCAGGCCACGGATCGAGTCGATGCCAGGCTCGGTTCAAGTGGTCGGTCTCCTCCTCACTCAACCCGGAGATGCCGAAGTCTTGCAGGAGGCGATCGAGGCTCAGGCGGTGAAGGTCATCCAGCTTCATCCAGGGCATCGCGCCGCTCCGCACGCGCTCCATGGCCGGTTGATAGAGACCGCGCCACGCATCGGCGAACTTCGCCCAGTCGACGTGCGCGATGCCCCTGGCGCGGCCGAGGGCTTGACCCTCACGGATGATGCTGCTCCGCCAGTCCACGACCGTGCCGAAGACGTCAAACGTAAGTGCCCTGATGGCTGCTGGATCCATCGCTCAGTTCCCCATCACCAGGCCACCGTCGACGTTGAGCGCCTGGCCCGTCATGTAGTCGGAGTCGGGGCCGGCCAGGAACGCCACGACGCCTGCCACGTCCTCCGGTCGCTCGGCCCGCCCGAGCGGGATGCCTTTGATCCGACGCTTCCAGGCGTCGCCGACCCCAAGACCCTCCAGGGCGCCCCACTCGTGGTCGATCTGCTCCCACATCGCGGTCTCCACCGCGCCCGGGCACACGCAGTTCGAGGTGATGCGATCGCGGGCGAGTGCCTGGGCAGCGGAACGGGTGAGGCTGACCACCCCCGCTTTGGACGCGGAGTAGGGCGTCATCAGGTGATTGCCGCCACGGTACGACGCGATTGAGGCCGTCTGGATGAGCTTGCCGCGCAGCTCGGAGCCCGCGATCAGGTCCTGGCGCAGCATGCGGTTCGCCACCGCCTGCAGCACGAAGAACACGGCCCGGAGGTTGACCGCCATGACGCGATCCCATTCCGTCTCCGTCACTTCGAGCATCGGCTGGACGCGAACGACGCCCGCGTTGTTGAAGAGCACGTCGAGGCGGCCCCAGTGCCGGTAGGGTTCGTCCACCATGCGCTCGACGTCCGCCGCGCGGGTGACGTCCGCTTGCACGGCCTGCTGCCCGAGTTCGGCCGCGACCTTTTGCACGCCAGGGCCGTCGAGATCGGTCAGCACCAGTCGCGCTCCCTCCGCGGCCAGCCGGCGAGCGCACGCGGCGCCGATCCCGCCCGCCGCGCCGGTGATCAACATCACGCGTCCGTCCAATCGTCCGTCTGCCATGCCGTCCCTCCTCGCGTGCCGTCCGTCGGCGGGCGGCTACCATCGTCGGTCGACCCGAAAGCTCAGGGTCGGGAGCCGGGGAATGTGCGAGTGGCCGAGCTTAGTCTCGCTTCGACGGCGGGGTCAAGGGCCCGGGCGGCTCAGTGCCGTGCGGCTTTGCCAGCCGCAGGACCTCCACTGGCGCGTGGTGCCCCTTGACGTACTGAGGAGGCAGCGGCTCGAGGGAGGCGGGTTCGTGCAGGGCGCGGCTGGTCTCGCGAGTGAGCAGGAGCGGCTCGCCGACGATTTTGGTCAGTGATTCCACCCGGGAGGCCACGTTCACGCTGTCGCCGATGGCGGTGAACTCCATGCGGCGCGGAGATCCGATGCTCCCCACGACCGCCCGCCCGGTGTGGATCCCGATGCCGATCGCCAGCGGCGGCTCCCCCTCACTCACCAGCGTGTCGTTGATGTGCTCCAGGCGACGCAACATCTCCCGGCCGGCCGCCACCGCGGCGTCGGCGTGATCGACCCGCCCCGTCCACTCCCCGAACAGGGCCATGAGACCGTCGCCGAGAAACTTGTTCACGATCCCACCGTGCCCCTGCTCGACCACCTCGACCATTTCCGTGAGAAAGACGTTGAGGAGGGACACCACCCGGACCGGGGTCGACGCTTCCGCACGCGCCGTGAAGTTCCGGATGTCGACGAACATGATGGTGAGCTCCTCCTCGACGCCGCTCAGCCCGCGCTCGCTGGCCAGGATCTGGCGGGCGATGCGAGGGCCGACGTGAAGGCCGAAGTTCTCCTCCACGCGCCGCTTCTCCCGAAGCTCGGCCACCATCGTGTTGAAGCCATCGATGAGCAGCCCGAACTCGTCAGCCCGCAGCTCCGGGATGCTCACCTCGAGGTTTCCCGCGGCGACCGCCTCCGTGGCCCGGCGCAGCTCGTCGACCGGCTCCGTGACGAGACGTCCCAGCAGCCACGCCGTCGTCAGCCCGAGCGCGATGCCAAGTCCCCCCACCGCCAACTCGAAGGCCGAGGTGTCGCGGCCCGCTTCGCGCGGCACCATGGTCAAGAGAAGGAGGGAGACCACGGGACAGACCGAGGCGGAGACGATGAGCAGAATGCCCCGGGCCCGCAGCGACAGCGCGAAGGTGCCCGGTGTCCCGGCGGGGCGGGTGTCGCGGAAGAACACAGGGTACAGCAGGCGCTGGCTCAGCAGCTCCAGGGTGAAAAAGCCGTGCGTGATGGCGATGAGACCGGAGACGGCGAAGGATACGGGCAGCTGGGCGTACAGGATCGGATTGAGGGGATCGGGGCTGCGAGACAGCGCCAGCAGAAAGACGGGCGTGCACAGCCCCCACCCGATCACGACCAGACCCAGGCCCCACCAGGGCAGGTTGATGACCAAGCGTTGTGCCCGCTGGCGTCGGTCCCTATCGAGGATGCCGCCGCGCAGTTGCTCGCGGAAGGGGCCACGCAGGGAGAACAGGAGCCAGGCCCAGATGGCGCCCAAGGTCGGGTAGACCGTGAGGTTAAAGACGGTGACGGTGTGCATGAAGATGGCGCGCTGGGAGGGCGTCAAGAGCGGATCGATGTTGGTGACGTTGTACCAGATGTTGATGGCACTCCCGATCACCATTGGCAGCACCGGGGCGGTGCCGGTCAGCAGGAGCGGATGGATGCCGCCGGTTCTTCCCCGTCCCCCCTGGGGCTGAGCGACCACCCACTCATCGTCGACCAAGAGCGTAGCGCCGACAAGGCCCTTGCGCGCCGCTCTTGACAGTCCGCGGGGCCGCCGTTACAACGAGGGCCATGCCGCTGGTGGCGGCCGCCGCCCTGCCTCACACGCCGCAACTCTTGGTCCGCCCTGACACCGAGGACCGCGACCTCGTTGTCCGCGTTCACGCGGCCTGCGCGGAGGTCAAACGCGCGCTGACCGATGCCCGCCCCGACGTGATCGCGATGATCGGAGGCGACCACATCGAGGGGTTCTTTTTGAACGCCGTCCCCGCCCTGGCGGTGTTCGTGGGCGCCGAGGTGTCCGGCACCTTCGATCGCTACCGCTACACCTTCCCGGTCCACGAGCCCCTCGCGCGCGCGATCGTGGAGCAAGGGATCGAGGGGGGATTCGACCTCACCTACTCCCAGGACCTCGTGCTCGACTATGCCTTTTACGTCCCGCTGCACTTCGCCATGCCGGAGCCGCCGAGGCCCATCGTCCCGCTCTACGTGAATGTGTACCTGCCGCCCCAGCCGACACCGCGCCGCTGTTACGCCTGGGGTCAAGCATTGCGGACCATTCTCGACGCGCGCCCCGAGCGGGTGGCCCTCCTCGCCTCGGGGGGTCTGTCACACTACCCCGGCACTGACCGCTACGGATCGCCCGACTACGAATGGGACCGCCAGCTCCTGACGATTCTGGCCAACGGTCAGGGCCGGCAGACGGCTTCCCTCACGGGCGACGAGCTGGACAAGGCGGGCAATGTGGAGCTGCGGACGTGGATCACATTGCTGGGCGCCCTGGGCGAGGCGCGGGCCCGGGTCATCTGCTACGAGCCATCCTGGCATCACGGCAACGCCGTGGTCACGTGGCCGGTGTGACGTGGAACCTCACTACTTCTTTCCTCCCGCCCACGCCTATCCGTTGAATCGCTTCCTCTTCGCCCTGAAGTCCAACGACAGCGTGCGTGCCGGCTATCTGGCCGATGCCGAGACCACGGCGCGGGAAGCGGGGCTCGACTCCGAAGCTGCGGCGGCCCTACGCGACCTCGACCGCGACCGCCTGGTAGCCTGTGGCGCCCATCCATACCTGGTATTCATGGCCGGGCTCCGTCTCCGCATGGCCGGCACGCCCGCCGCCTTTGAAAGGTTTTGAGGAGGGCCGATGCAGCTGACCCCGTTCGTGATTCGACCGATTGTGGAAGCGGCCCTACGCGAGGAAATCGGGCCCGGTGACACCACCGGCGGCTTCTTGGTCGGGCCCCGCGACACGGCGCGCGCGCAGATCTACGTCAAGGAGCGCGCGGTGGTGGCCGGGCTCCCGGTGGCAGAGCAAGTCTTCAAGACGCTCGACGCCGGCTGCACGGTTACCCACGAGGTGGAGGACGGCCAAGAGGTCGAGAAGGGCACCGTGCTCATGCGGGTGGCGGCGCCGTGCTGGGTGCTGTTCGCCGGCGAGCGGGTCTCGCTCGACTACATCCAGTACATGTCCGGAATCGCCACCAAGACGCGCCGGTACGTCCGGCTGCTCGCGCCATACAAGGCCCGCATCACCGATACCCGCAAAGGGGTGCCGGGCTGCCGCGTCTTCCAGAAGTATGCGGTGCGGGTCGGCGGAGGACACAACCACCTCTTCGGGCTGCACAATTGTATTCTGATAAAAGACAACCACATCAAGGCGGTGGGCGGGATCACCAACGCCGTGGGGACCCTCAAGGCTCGCGCCCAGCACACGTTCAAGATCGAAGTGGAGTGCGAGTCGCTGGCCGAGGTGAAGGAAGCCCTCGAGGCCGGCGCCGACATCGTCATGCTCGACAACATGACGATGGACGAGATGATCGAGGCGGTGTCCTTCATCGGCGGCCGGGTACCGGTGGAAGCCTCGGGTGGGGTGCGCGAGCATACGGTGGTGGAGATCGCCAAGACGGGCGTCGATATCATCTCGGCCGGTGATCTCACCAACAACGTCCAGGTCATCGATGTGAGCATGGACGTGGGAGACATGAAGGCCTCCGCGCTCCGGCAGATGCGGACCGGGAGCGCCCACTGACGGTGACCTCCCCCTATCTGGCGGCCGCCCGCGAAGCGGCCCTGGCCGCCGGCGCCCTGCTGCGCGAGCGCTTCGGCACCCCGCGGGCGCCCCGGCACAAGTCACGCCATGACCTGGTGACCCAGGACGACCATGACGCGGAGGCGCTCATTCTGGCCATCCTCCATCAGCGCTTTCCCGATCATGCGATCCTCGCCGAGGAGAGCGGCGCGGTGGGCGGCGGCGCGGGCGAATACCGGTGGCTCATTGACCCCCTGGACGGCACCACGAACTATGCGCGCGGTCTCCCCCACTTCGACGTGAGCCTCGCCCTCACCGTCAGCGGGCGCGTGATGCTCGGTCTCACCTACGCGCCGGTCCTGGACGAGCTGTTCTGGGCGCTCGCCGAGGGCGGGGCTTTCGTCACGAGGGGCGGGCACGAGGAGCCCCTGCGCGTCTCCGACACGCCGCGGCTCGCCGACGCCCTAGTGACGACGAGCCTGCCCGCCCACGACGGTGCCCGCAAGCTGCTCCGTTACCACACGCGCCTGGTGGGGCGCAGCTTCAGCCAACGGCGACCCGGGGCGGCCGCTCTCGACCTCGCCTACGTGGCGGCGGGGCGCTTCGACGCCATGATCCATCCCGACATCCTGCCGTGGGACGTGGCGGCCGGGCTCGTGCTCGTGCGCGAGGCGGGTGGCCGCGTCACCGACTTCAACGGGCACGATCCGTCACCGGAGGCCGGCAGCGTCGTGGCATCCAACGGGCGCTTTCACGAGGAGCTCCTCCGCGCGCTGCACGCGCCGTGGGCCGACGAGTGAACATCGCCGCCAGTCACGGCGTCATCTGTGCCACCGACCTCGATGATCTCGAGACGATTGCCCGCCTGCTGGATGCCATCGATCCCGTGGAGGGCTTGGTCGGCTACAAGTTCGGCTCGCTCCTCACCCTGCGTTTCGGTCTGGCCGCCGTGGTCAAGGCCTTCCGAGGCCTGACCTCAAAGTGGTTGATCTACGACCATCAAAAGGCGGGACTCGACATCCCCAGCATGGCGTCGGAGTTTGTGGCGATCTGCCGCGACGCCGGCATGGATGCGCTGATACTCTTTCCGCTCGCCGGGCCCGGAAGCGTCAACGCCTTCGTGGGCGCCACCTTGGAGGCGGGGCTCGTTCCGATCGTCGGAGGCGCCCTCCCCCTGCCCGACTACCTGGCCCCCGTGGGCGGCTTTGTGGCCGAGGATGCCCTGAGCCGTATCCTCGACCGCGCCTACACCCTCGGCGCGCGCGACTTCATCATTCCCGCCACCGATGCGTTTGCCATCCGGGCCCAGGCCGCCAAATTCGCCGCGCAGGGCGACACCCGGCTCTACATACCTGGCATCGGCGCCCTCGGCGGCGATATCGCGCGCGCCTTCGCGGCCGCCCGGCCCCTCGGTAGCTACGCCATCATCGGACGGGCCATCTATGCGGCGAAGGACCCGGCGGCGGCGGCGCGCCGGCTGGCCGGGGAAGCACGATCGTTCGGTGACACCTCCAGCAAAGGAGGGCGGCCATGAGTGTGAAGTGGCACTTCGACAAACCCCTGGATTTCTCCAAGCTCAACGGCCTGGTGCCGGTCATCATCCAGCACGCCGACTCCGGTGACGTCCTCATGTGCGGGTTCATGAACGACGAGGCGTGGCGAAGGACGCTCGAGACGGGCCAGGTGACGCTCTTCCGGCGCACCTTGGGCCGCGTGTGGACCAAGGGCGAGGACGACGGTCACTATGTCGACGCCACCGAGATCCTCGTCGACTGTGACGACGACACCGTGATCGTGAAGGGTCGCCCGACCGGGAACCTCTGCGGCCACGGGTACCCGGGCTGCTTCATTCACCGGGCAACCCGAGCGCGCGGCTGACGGCACATGGCCGGACCCTCCCGCGGCCGCTACCGGCTCGACTGCGGCCGCCTTCTCGACGGGGTGGGGGGCATGCTCGTGCGCGTGTCGATCGTCGTCGATGGTGGCACCATCGTCGCGGTCGACCGCAGCGCCGAGATTCCACCCGCCTTCCGGGGAGCGACGGTGATCGACCTCACCCGACATACCGTGCTGCCCGGCCTCATCGACACGCACCTACATTTCGGCATCGATCCCAGTCGCCTGGAGATGATGCTCATCAAAGACCTGGCCTCGGAGATGGCGATCCGGGCGGTGGTCGACGCCCGCCACACCCTGCTGGGCGGCATCACCTCGACCCGGCTCATGGGCACCCTCAAGGGCTTCGGCGACATCGCCTTGCGCAACGCCATCGACGAGGGGTTGGTGCCAGGGCCGCGCATTCTCGCCTGTGGCCAGATGATCTCGATCCCCGGGGGCCACGGGGAGATCGTGGTGGCCGCCCCCGAGCATGGATTGAACCTGGCGACCGCCATCGCGAGCGGTCCCGAGGACTGCCGGCGCGCGGCCCGCGAGCTTATTCGCCGTGGCGTCGATTTTCTCAAGGTCGCCGCCAGCGGCGGCATGTTCTCGCAGGTGGACGAGATCGGTCCGCGCCAGTTCACCGCCGGCGAGATGCGCATTATCGTCGAGGAAGGCCTTGCCCACGGTCGGTCGGTGGCCGCCCACGCCCAGGGGTTGGCCGGCATTCGCGAGGCGCTCGCGGCGGGTGTGCACTCGATCGAACACGGCTTCTTTCTCGACGAGGCCACCGTGGAGACGATGGTGAGGCAATCGACGTTCCTGGTGCCGACTCTCTCGGTTCCCGTGGAATTCCTGCGACGGGGGACCGGGGGTGGGCTGCCCGACTACGCCGTCCGCAAGGCGCGTGGTGTGGTGGAGGCGACGCGCGCGTCGTTCCTGCGCGCGTACCAGGCTGGCGTCCGCATCGCCATGGGCAGCGACAACGGGTTCCCCGACCTGCACGGCAAGAACGCGATGGAGATCGCCCTCATGGCCGAGTACGGCATGCGTGCCAAGGACATCGTGTGCGCGTCCACCAGCGTGGCCGCCCAGTGTCTCGGACGGGGGGACCGCATCGGGCGCATCGCCCCCGGCTTCCTGGCCGACATCATCGCCGTGTCCGGCGACCCGCTCTCGGACGTGCGGCTCTTGGGTGACGCCGCCTTCGTCATGAAGGACGGCGTCATTTACCGGTCCCCCTCCATGGCCGCGGGAGCACAAGCGTGAGCACCCCGCGCGTCCTCGTCATCGGCTCCGCCAACGTCGACTTCGTGGTGACGGTCGAGCGGCTGCCGGCACCGGGGGAAACCGTCAGCGGCGGCACCTTGCTCGTCAATCACGGCGGCAAGGGCGCCAACCAGGCGGTGGCGGCGCGGCGCCTGGGAGCCGACGTGCGCTTCGTGGGCTGCGTCGGCGACGATGGTCCGGGAGCCGCAGTGCGCGCCGCCCTGAGCGCGGAGGGCATCGACGTGACCGGCCTGGTGACCACGCGCGAGGCTCCGACCGGTACCGCACTCATCGTTGTCGATGCCGCTGGACGAAATCAGATCGCCGTGGCGCCGGGGGCCAATCATCGGCTGACCGTCGAAGCAATCGAGGGAGCCCTCGCGGATCTCGGCTGGGCGCAGGTGCTGGTTTGCCAGCTGGAGACGCCGGTCGCCACCGTGCACCATGCGCTGGCGGCGGCCCGGGCGCGCGGCGTGCCTACCGTACTCAATCCGGCTCCCGTGCAGACCGTCCCGGACGAGGTGTGGCCGCTGGTCGACTACCTCACACCGAACGAGAGCGAGGCTGCGCAGCTGAGCGGGCAGAGCGTCGGCAACCTCGACGAGGCGCGCGTAGCCGGACACGGGCTGGTGGCGCGCGGATCGCGCACGGTCATCGTGACTCTCGGCGAGCAGGGCGCCCTCGCCTGCGGTGCGACGTCGTCGCTGCACGTTCCCGCGCTGCCCGTCCGCGCCCTCGATACCACGGCCGCCGGCGACGCGTTCAACGCGGCCCTGGCGGTGGGCATCGCGCGCGGGCAGTCGTTGGGGGGCACTCTCCGCTTTGCGGCGACCGCGGCCGGGTTGACCTGTACCCGGCGGGGCGCCCAGAACTCGCTGCCGAGGGGGGACGAGGTCGAAGCCGCCCTCGTCCGGGGCTCCGCTTGAATTCTCGTCTGGCCGAGGCCTCAGGAACCGACTAGAATATCGGGCGGTTTCGGAAGTGCTGACCCTGCCCCCACGACGACGTGCACGGCCCGTCGACGCGTCGATCTTCGGCTTGCAAGCAGGTATCTCAGCGCGAGGAGGCAACGACGATGAACACCACGCGACGCAACTTCATCAAGATCCTGGGCGGCGGCACGGCCGCTGCCGGGATTGGTGTCGCCCCGGCCTTTGCCCAGACCGGGCCGGTCAAGATGGGGGTCCTGGTCATCAAGTCCGGCGTGGCCGCCCAAGTCGGCGAGTCGGGTCTGCGCGGGACGCAGTGGGGGGTCGACCGGGTCAACGCAGGGGGAGGCATCCTCGGACGCAAGATCGAGCTCGTGGTCGAGGAAGAGTCGAGCCCCAAGGATACCGTGGAGCGCTTCCGGAAGCTCGCCCTGCAGAACAAGGCAGACGTGATCACCGGCGGCATCTCGACGGGCGTCGGGCTCGCGTTGGGGCCGGTGGCCGAGGAGCTGAAGGCGCTGTGGCTCTCGTGGGACGCCACTACCCAGAAGGGTGTCGAGGAGACGATGCCCAACCCGAAGTACGCCTTCCGTTCCTGCGACAACGAGTGCGAGGCCATCATGGCCTCCATCATCACCGCCCGCAACTGGAAGGGTAAGATCAAGACGGTGGCCGGGATCAACCCCGACTACTCGTACGGCCGCGACAACTGGGCCGCCTTTCTCGCCGTCATGAAGCGGTATGACATGGGGGTCACCCCCGTGGCCGATCTGTGGCCCAAGCTCGGGACCACGGACTTCACCTCCCATGTGGCGGCTCTCCAGCAGGTCAAGGCCGATCTCATCTTTTCGTGCTTCTGGGCAGCCGACGCTTCGATCTTCCTGAAGCAGGCCCATGCCGCGGGCCTCATCCCGGCGACCCGGCTCGTCTTCACCACGGCCGGCGGCGTGCACGAGACGCTCAAGAAAGCCTTCACCCCGGAGGGCATGATCCTCGGCTACAACACCATGTACTTCGAGGATCCCAAGGCGAGCGCGCTGCAGAAGGAGTTCGTGAAGTGGCACTACGAGAAATTCAAGGAATGGCCGAACTATGAATCCGACCATGCGTACTTCACGGTGGTGGCCTACAAGGCGGCGGTGGAGAGGGCAGCCAAGGCGGCGGGTGGCAAGTGGCCCACGGCCGAGCAGATCATCCCCGCCCTGGAGGGGCTCGAGGTGGAGTCGCTGTCGGGCATGCGTCGCTACCGCCAGGATCACATCATGGAGGCCAACTTCTACCAGGGCTTGACGACCTACAAGAACGCCTACGATTTCGTGACCGTCAACCCCGTCGAGATGATGACCACGAAACAGGTGCAAAAGCCCTCCGGCGTCGGCCTCTACGACTGGATCAACGGCTGGAAGGTGTGAGGCTGGCCGCCCTCTGATCGCGCAGAGCCTCAACATCCTGCTGGGAGGCGTGTTCCACGCGGCCACCCTCTTTCTGGTGGCGGCCGGCCTGCAGCTCGTCTTTGGCGTGCAGAAGATCGTCAATCTGGCCTGCGGTTCCTTCTACGCGCTGGGGGCCTACTTCGGGATCTCGCTGGTGACCTGGGCGCTGCAGGCGGGCTTGCCCCCGCCCCTGTTCCTGCCCGTGCTGCTGGTGGCCGGCCTCCTGCTGGCCGCCATCGGGCCTCTAGTCGAGCGCCTCCTGCGCCTCATCTATGATCGTGACGAGAGTTTCCAGATGTTGCTCACCTTCGCCCTCGTCCTCATGTTCGAGGACGTCATCCGGCGCCTGTGGGGAACCTCCCCCTACCAGCTCGGCCAGATCTATCTCGTCTACGGTCAGCTTCGGGTGGCCGGACTCACCATCCCAGTCTACAACCTCATCGTCATCGCGGCCGGCTTAGCCATCGCCGTCCTCATGGGCTGGCTCCTCGCCCGCACACGCTTCGGCCGCATCGTGCGGGCCAGTGCGGAGAATCGGGCCATGAGCGAGGCGCTTGGCGTCGACATGTCCCGCCTCTACACACGCGTGTTCACCCTGGGGACGGCGCTGGGGACGGTGGGCGGGGCGCTGGTGGTACCGGCTACGGCGGCCTCCATCGAGATCGCGGTGGAGCTGATCGTGGAGGCATTCGCGGTCGTGGTCATCGGGGGCCTGGGGAGCATGCGCGGGGCCTTCGTGGGGGCCCTCATCGTGGGCATCATGCGGGCGGTGGCCATCGCCACCTATCCGGAAGTCGAGATGCTCGCCATCTACCTGGTCGTGGTGGCCGTGCTCGTGCTGCGGCCGGCAGGCCTCTTTGCCAAGGCGGCAGCGTGATCCGGCGCGCGCTGCTCATCGTCGCCCTGCTGGTCGGGCTCCTGGTGCCGTTCCTTGGCCGCGACTACTACGCCACCCTCATGCTGCCCTTCTTCGGCTATGGCATCGCGCTCCTTGGGCTCAACCTGCTCTTTGGCTACACGGGGCTGCTCTCCTTCGGCCACGCGCTCTTCGTCGCCCTCGGCGCCTACGTGGCCGCCTTCTTCACGACCCGGCTCGGGATCCTGCACCTCGAGCTGATCCTGTTCGCCTCCATCCTGACGGCGCTGGTAGTGGCCGTTCCCACCGGGCTTCTGTGCGTGCGTTACGTCAAGATCTACTTCGGGATGCTGACCTTGGCCTTCGGCATGTTGTTCTACTCGTTCCTGTACAAGTTCTATCACTTGACCGGCGGCGACGAGGGCATGCGCGTGTTGCGACCGAAGCTCCTCGGGCAGAGCTTCGAGTCCCTCGACAAGGTGCCGTTCCTCATCGGGCCGTACTATTACTACTCGCTCGCTCTGCTCTTGGTGGCCGCCTTCGTGATGTGGCGCATTGTGCGCTCGCCCTTCGGCCTCTGCCTGCGCTCGATCCGCGAGAACCCCGACAAGGCCGAGTATCTCGGGGTGAGTGTCCGGCGCTATCGTTTCCTGGCCTTTCTCATCGCGGGGTTGTTCGGGGCCGTCGGGGGGACTCTCCTGACGATCCCCACCGGGCTCGCCGATCCGCTCCTCGCCTACTGGACCCACTCCGGGAACTTGGTCTTCATGATGCTCCTGGGCGGCTTCGCCAATTTCCTTGGTCCCTTGCTCGGCGCCTTCGTGTTCATCTTCCTGCAGGACCAGGTCATGTCCCTCACCGAGTACTGGCGCTTCGTGTTCGGGGCCATCCTGGCCATCGTGGTGATCTTCTTCCCTCGGGGGCTCATGGGGCTCTTCGAGGGACAGGCCGGAGGGCGCGGGTGAGCCAGCCTTTGCTGGAAGCGCAGGGCGTGCGCGCCCTCTATGGCGACTACGTGGCTCTCGACGGCGTGAGCCTGGCCGTCGACGAGGGGCAATTCGTGTCCATCGTCGGTCCCAACGGGGCGGGCAAGACGACCTTGGTCAACGTTCTCACCGGCCTCCTCCGTCCGAGCACGGGGACGGTGCGCTTCAAGGGCGAGAATATCGCTGGTATCGGCCCCGTGAAGTTGGCCGCCCTCGGCATGGCCCGCAGCTTCCAGCTGGTCAATATCTTCCCGGCCCTCACCGTGGCCGAGACCATCGCGGTGGCCGTAGTCTCGCAGCACGGACGCGGCTTCTCCTGGTGGACCACATTGGCCCGCGACCGGCAGGTGACGGAGCGGGTGGCGGAAGTGGCCGATCTCTTTGGCTTCGCCACCAAGCTGGGGCTCCCCGCCCGCACGCTGTCCCAGGGCGACAAGAAGCTGCTCGACGTGGCCAGCGCCTTCGCCCTGATGCCCCACATCATCGTGCTCGACGAGCCGACGAGTGGGGTGAGCACCCGCGACAAGAACACCATCATGGAGACCCTGGTGGGGGCGGCCAAGCGGATCGGGATCAAGGCCATCATCCAGGTCGAGCACGACATGGACATCGTGTTCTCGTACTCCGACCGCATCGTTGCGTTGCACCAGGGCCGAATCCTGGCCGACTCGACCCCCGAGGGCATCCGTGAGAACGAGCAGGTCGTGGCCACCGTCATCGGCAAGACCCACCGTCCGTGATGCTGCAGCTTCACGGGCTGAACGTCTCCATCCAGGCCAGTCACATCTTGCACGACGTCACCCTGGAGGTGGGGGCCCGAGAGCTGGTCTGCCTGGTTGGACGCAACGGCGCCGGCAAGACGACGACGTTGCGCACCATCATGGGCTACCTGCGGCCGGAGAGCGGCACCATCGCCTTCCAGGGCCAGTCGCTGGTGGGCCGGCCCACCCACGCCATCGCCATGCTGGGCATCGGCTTCTCGCCCGAGGATAGTGCGATCTTCGGTGACCTCACGGTAGCCGAGAACATCGAGATGGCGACCTGGACCCGTCGAACCGGACGGCTCGCCGCCGAGCGGGTGGCCCTCGCCTACGAGGTCTTCCCCCGCCTCAAGGGCTACGGGGCGCGCGGGGGCACCCAGCTCTCGGGCGGGGAGCGCAAGATGCTCTCCATCGCGCGCGCCCTGGCCCTCGATCCCGAGTTGCTCCTCCTCGACGAACCGTTCGAAGGCCTCTCCCCCGCCATCATCCCCTCCATCAGCGAAAGCATCGCCGCCATTGCCGGCCGCGGGCACGGCATCCTCCTCGCGGAGTCGAACATCCACCACGTGCCTGAGTTCACCTCGCGTCTCTACGTCATCGAGCGCGGAGAAATCATCTTTGCCGGCCCCCCCCAGGACGCGCGCCGCGATCAGGCCGTCCTGCGCATCATCGGAGGTGTCCCTTGAGAAAGGGGCGGGGTGTGGGATGATGGCGGCCGTCACACCCACAGCTCGGCGCGCCAGAGGAGGTTCTGCATGACCGCAGCGTTGCCGCTCATCCCCACCGCCGTGGTCGGATCCCACGGCAAGCCCGGCTGGTGGTTCGCCTCGGTGAAGGCCCTGGAGCACGGGGACTTCGGTCCCGCCGACCTGGACGAGATGTTCGATGACGCCGCCGACACCGCCATTCGTGACATGGAGCGGGCTGGCATCGACATCATCACCGATGGTGAAGTGCGCCGGCTCGATGGTTATGTGGACTCCTACTACGCCATCATCAAGGGGATCCAGCCCTTGCCCGTGCGCCGGAAGGCCGGTCCCTGGGGCTACGATCAGCAGACACGCTACGAGGCGGTGAGCCGCATCGAGACGCCGCCCGGCGGTCTCGGGATCATCAAGGAGTTCGAGTACCTTCGGACCCACACCACGCGCCACGTGAAGGCCACCTGCGCCGGCCCGCTCACCTTCGGCTCGCGCATCCATCCGGGCCGGCTCTACAAGGGCGTGGTCGACGTGGCCGAGCGCTTCGCCGAGGTCATCAATGCCGAGCTAAAAGGACTCGTGGCCGCGGGCGCGCGCTTCATCCAACTCGACGAGCCCGCCCGCGGCAACGTGTCCGGTGAGGAGATGGCCCGCCTCTTCAACCTGGCCACGGACGGGGTGACCGCCAAGCTCGCCTTTCACATTTGCTTCGGCAACCGCTTCGGGCGCTCGCGCTTTCTGAGGAGCTATGCGCCGTACTTCCCGGGCCTTCTCAAGGCGCGCGCGGATCAGTTCGTGCTGGAGTTCGCGGGGCGCGAGCTGTCGGAGATCGACCTCTGGAAGAGGTATGGCGACGGTCGCGAGCTGGGGGCCGGCGTGGTCGACGTGAAGGGCTTCAATCCCGACACGCCGGAGGACATCGCCGGGCGCATCCGCAAGCTCCTGGCTGTCTGTCCGCCTGACAAGCTGACCGTCAACCCCGACTGCGGCTTCGGCTGGAGCCCGCGCTACATGTGCAACGAGAAGCTGCGGGGCCTGGCGGCGGGGGCCGCCCTCGTTCGCAAGGAGATCGCCTGACGCGGACGCTTGCGCGAGAAATCGCGTGACGAGAATTGCCTAGACTGAGTGGGGGGTCCATCATGCCCAAGCACGAGCGGGAGTTCTTCAAGCCCGACCAGCTACCGTGGCGGCCAGTGGCTGGCTCCGTCACCGGCGGCGCGGGCGGCCCCGGCGTGAGCGAGAAGGTGCTCGCCCACGATCCTGACACCGGCGACGTGACCCGCCTCCTTCGGTTCGAGGCGGGGGTGGAAACCCGGGAGACGATCACCCACGACTTCTGGGAGGAGGTATGGATCCTGGAGGGCGGGCTGATCGATCTGGGCAAAGGGCAGGCGTTCACGGCCGGGATGTACGCCTGTCGGCCCCCCGGCATGGTGCACGGCCCCTATCGGGTCCCTGCCGGCGGCTGCGTCACGTTCGAGATTCGCTACGGCAAACAGTCCTGAGGTGCGCCCTATCACCCTCACCGACAAGGGAGAGCGGCGGTGGCCAAGCTGAAGTTCGGTCTCTGGATCCCGACCTACGCCTGGTCTGACAGGAGCGGCGGCGCCAGGAACGTGCGCAACATCCGGGCGTCCATCGAGAAGTGCGAGAAATACGGGATCGACGTGTGGGTCATCGACCACCTGCTCTCCGCCCCCGGTCTCTACGGCAACGCCTGGCAGGAACCGCTGACCACCCTGGCCTACGCGGCGGCCCTCACCGAGACGGTGAAGATCGCCACGGGGATCCTGGTCCTGCCGGTTCGGCACCCGGTCCTCCTGGCCAAGGAAATCTCGACGCTCTGTCACCTGTCCAACAACCGCTATCTGTTCGGGGTGGGTCCAGGCTGGTATCACCGCGAGTACGAAGTAACGGGCTCGCGCATCGAGGAGCGTGGGAAGCGGACTGACGAGATCATCGAGGCGGTCACCCTGCTCCTCACCAAGCCGAACGCGACCTACCAGGGGCGCTACTACGCCTTCAAGGACGTGACCATCGATCCCCGACCGCCCAGGATGCCGCCGATCTGGGTGTCAGGGGGGTCGCGAGTGCCGGACCCCACCGACCACGACGTGCCCGTCATCGCCAAGACCGTCATGGACCGCATCGTCAAGGCGGGCCACTGGCTCTCGCGCTGCTCGGGTACGCAAGAATGGGTCAAGCGCGACTGGCTCCAGCTCCTCGAGCACGCGAAGCTCCTCGGTCGGGATCCGAAGACGCTGACGTTCGGCCACTGCAACTTCACCCACTTGGTTGAAGAGAAGAACCCCACCAAGGCCGTGGCCAAATCGAAGACGCCTTTCCTGCGCGCCATGGGCACTCACCGCTCGTACGAGCACCTGCAGGAGTGCTACATGATCGGATCGCCGGACCGTATCGTGGCCCGCGCCCAGGATCTGGTGGCCGCGGGGATGAAGTACCTGGTCCTGGGCCCGGTCACCGAGGATCCCGGGCAGGTCGACCTCATGAACAAGCACATCGTGCGCGCCTTCCGTTGAGGACATCGGCGCCCCATGTCCACAACCCCATTGCGCCAGGAGAAACAAAGGATCGGGGTCACGCGTTCTGTCAGGCGTGGCACCCGCTCGGCCCCAGTTTTGTCGTGTACCTACGAACCAGGAGGCGCCTCATGATGCCGAGGGCCCTGGCCGGCCTGGCAGTCATCCTCATGGTGACGGTGGGGGGAGCCATGGCCGCCCCCGATTTCGCGGCCCTGAACATCCAGCCCTACGACCCCCCCAAGCCTGCCCCGGCCTTTTCGCTTCCCGACCTCGAAGGAAAGCCGCGCTCACTGGCCGATCTGCATGGCAAGGTGGTGATGGTCTTCTTCTGGACGACGTGGTGACCGGATTGTCGGAGGGAGTTGCCCTCCGTCAACCAGCTCTACCAGCAGTTCCGGAGCAAGGGCCTCGAGGTCCTGCTGATCAACTTCCGTGAGAGCCCCGCACTCGTGAAGCGCACGGTGGGCGAGCGCGGGTACACCGCGCCCGTCCTCATCGACGAGAGCGGCGACGTGACCGGGCGGGTCTACGGTGTGTGGGGCCCGCCCACCGCTTACCTGATCGACCGCCGCGGCCGGCTCGTGGGCCGAGCGGTGGGTCCACGCGGCTGGGACTCGCCGCCAGCCCGCATGCTCATCGAGGCGCTCCTGTCCGAGAAGCCCTGAGGCTCGGGCAACGCGAGACCAGGCTTCGGCCAGCGTCGCCAGTCCTGGATCATGATCCGCCCCGATCCAGGTAGTCCCGGATGCGCTGCAGATAGAGGGGAATATCCCGCAAGGCCGCCGGCAAGGCATGGTAGACCTTCCGGGGATCGAGCTCATCGTATTCGTGCGCAATGCGGTTGCGCAGGCCTGCGCACGCTGCGATCTGAGGGGCGAACTCTCGGGACAGCACGCCGAGTTTCACGAGCTGGGTGAACAACTCATGGTAGTCGGTGGGCGGGGCGTGGCCCCCTTCGGTGATCAGATGATAGTTGATGTCGATCATGCGGCCAATCATTCGCTCGAGGTATCGCTCCACGACCAGCTCGTGGGTCGGGCTGGCGAGGTAGTCGGCGAGTGGCGTTTGCGCGATCCGCCCGAGCTCACCCAGATCGCTCGTGATGAGCACGAGCTTTCGCGTCACCAGTTCTCGGTCGATCACGGTGGCGCCAGGGTCCGCAGCACTCGGTCCACGTAGCGCCGCTCGAGGACAAGGTATCGGCGGTGATCCTGGTAGCGCTTGAATGCGTACATCTTCAGCTCGTGGAGGCGTCGGGGATCGCCGTGTACGAGGCGGCAGTTCTCGGTAATCTTCTTCAGGAAGAGCGGATCGGCCCTGTTGATGAGGGCCAGGTCGATCTCGCGGCCGGGATACTACGATCCGCTCATGCAAGCGTACGGTGGTCTCATGTCCGTGAACGGCCATCCCGGTCAGGAGCCGGCCCGGGTGGGCACCTCCATCGTCGACATGGGTACCGGAATGTGGGCCGCCCTCGGCATCGTGGCCGCCCTCCGCGAGCGCGACAGGACGGGACGCGCGGTCGAGGTCACCACCGCCCTGTTCGAGACGGCCCTGATGTGGGTGTCGTATCACGCCATGGGCTATCTCGGCACGAACGAGGTCCCGCAGCCACAGGGCTCGGGCACGGCCATGATCGCGCCCTATCAAGCCTTCCCGACCAGCGACGGCTACGCGATGACTGACCCGCCGGCAAACCTCAGCCCAGATCGCGGAGACCCTGCGGGCGGCGGGAGTGCCCAGTGCTCCCATTCTGACGGTGAACGCCGCCATCGCCGAACCGCAGACGAAGACGGCCGGCATGCTGGTGGGGGCGGCCCATCCGCGCCGCCCGACTATCTGAGCCTCGGCTTGCCGATCCGCTGGAACCAGGAGCGACCGCAGGTGCGCCGCATTCCACTCAAGAGCGTTGGCAGGATAAGGGGCCTGTTGACAGAACGTCTTGTTATCGGAAGCTGGGTCGTCTCTGGGTCGTCTCTGGGTCGTCTCTGGGTCGTCTCTGGGTCGTCTCCCTCCCCTCTCTCTCCCCCGGAGACAGGCTGCTGGCCCAGGTGATCACGGCCAAGTATGCCGACCATCTGCCGCTGAACCGGCAGGGGGACATCTTCGCGCGGCACGGGGTGGAGCTGGCGCGGCAGACGCTATGCGACTGGATCGCCGAGGGGGCGAAGCTGCTGGAGCCGATCTACGTCGACCTCAAGGCCAGGGTGCTGGCCGGCCAGGTCGTGCAAACCGATGACACCACGGTTCCGGTGCTGGACCCCGATCGCACGCAGACTCGGGATGGACGGCTGTGGGTGTACGTGGGGGACACGAGCCCAGCGGAGATCGTGTATGCCTACACGCCGAGTCGCAGTCGGGCGGGGCCGATGGAGTTCCTGGGGGAGTTCCGCGGCTATCTCCAGGCCGATGCCTACGCGGGCTACGACGCGATCTACGCCGCCGGGCGCGTGGTGGAGGTCGGGTGCTGGGCCCACGCCCGTCGGTATTTCTGGGAGGCTAAGGAGTCGGACGCGGCCCGCGCTCTGGTGGCTCTGGGCTTCATCCGGCAGCTGTACGCCCTGGAGACCGAGGCGAAGGGGCTCGAGGCCGAGGCCCGTCGCGCTCTGCGGCAGGCGCAGTCCAAGCCGGTCATGGAGCGCTTCGAGCAGTGGCTCGACGAGCAGGCCGACATCGTTTTGCCGAAGAGCCCGATCGGGGAGGCGGTGGGCTACGCGCGCGGGCAGTGGACCGCGTTGACGCGGTACCTCGAGGACGGCGCCCTCGCGATCGACAACAACGCCTCGGAACGCGCGCTCAGAAGGGTGGTCACCGGCCGGAAGAACTGGCTCTTCTGCGGCAGCGACGAGGGGGGCAAGAGAGCGGCGATCCTGTACAGCATCGTGGCTACGTGCAAGGCGCACGCGATTGATGTGTGGGCGTACCTGACAGACGTGCTCGAGCGGATCCCGACGCATCCGGATCGCCGCCGAGCGGAGCTACTGCCCCGGAACTGGAAGGCGGCCCGCGCCGTCGGCCAAGAGTAGAAGGCCACTCCCGAAGGGCGCCGCCACCCGCGAGGCGGCCCTCCTCGTGTTCAAAGCAAGCTCGGGTCCTCGCTTCCCTCATGCGGAGGTGTACTTCGCCGGACGGTTACCCGTGCGCCGCGTGATTTCGGGAGGGTTCAGATCGCGGCCCCCCTCGCAAGCGTGGCCTGGGGGCCCAAACGCGCGCTGCGTCATAACCCTCCTGGCCGACGCCGCCGGCGATCTCGGCGCGCGGCGGTTGGTCCGCGCCCGGAGGCCGCCGGAAAAACTTCGTCGCCTCGAAGGCCTGCCCCCGGCCAAGCATGTAGTACACCGCGCGCGCCAGCTTGTGGGCCAAGATTGTGAGCGCTCTCCCCTTGCCATGCTTGTGGGCGAGGCGGGCCACGTAGCGCTGCGCGCGAGGATTCTTGCGCCGGCACGATACGGCCGCCTCCGAGAAGGCCCACTTCAGATGGGCATTGCCGATCTTCCCCCCCCCGGTACCCCGAGGCTTGCCAGCCGATTGCTTCGCGCATTTGACCAGGCGACAATACGACTCGAAGTCCTGGACCCGCGGGAACCGATGGATGTCATGGATCTCGTAGAGCAGCACCAGGGCCAGGATCTTGCCGATCCCCGGCACCGAGCGCAGCCGGTAGAAGGCGTTCCCATCGTGCACCTTGGCCGTTTCGCTCGGGTGCAACTCGAGCTTATTGAGGAGCCAATCGGACTCGTCGATCAGGACCAGGTTCGTCTCGATGCTCTTCCGGACCTCCGGATCGCCAAACCGCTCGGCCAGCCCCTCGCGGTTGCCGTGGTACGCGATCTTGCCGAGCGCCGGGAGCAGGTACTGACTCGCCGTGTTTTGGATGTGCGTGAGCAACTCGGCCCGCTTGCGCGTGAAGTGGCAGCGCCGGCGCAGGAGGTCGCGGGTGGCCCGCATCGCCCGCGGATACACGTAGGCCATCGGGAGCATCCCGCCCCGCAGGAGCACGGCGATCTTATGGGCATCGATCTTGTCGTTCTTGGCTTTGCCCCCGTGGATGGCCTTCATGTACAGGACGTGGCCGAGAACAAACGCGATCCCCTCCTGGGCGCACAGATCGGCCAGCCAGTACCACGTGAAGATGCATTCCACGGCCACCACCAGGTCTTCCCGGTAGGGCGCAATGGTGCTGAGGAAATGCTCCGGGGTTGCCGGGCCGTTGCGATGGACACAGATCCGGCCCTCGCCGTCCAGCACGCACGTGTGCATCCGTCTCGCGTGCAAATCGATCCCGCAGTAGTATCGGTGCGGCGTGGTGTAGAATCTCATCCCCATCTCCTCCTCCCTCCCGGTGGGAGGGTGGTTGCTTGGCCGCACTCACCGTACCCTGCCGGGTGGTGAGGAGGAGGCCTGGAGGAGAGTCATCACGCTGCAGCGGACCGCGGGCTCGCGTTGCTCGCCCTTGGCCCCTGAGCGTGAACGTTCGCCGCACAAGCACGGGCGAAAGCAATCGATGTCGCCGATGGAGCGTTGAGATCGACGCGGCCGAGCAGCGAAGGAGAGGTTCGGATGACCCTCGTCCGCCGAGACGACTCGATGGCCGCTCGAAGGGCGCCATGACGCCGGCCGAGCTTGGGACTGCCAGCGTGGCCGTGCGACTTGGCGCTCTGTTCCTGACGCTCATTCTTCTAATCGCTCCACATGGCGCTCGGGCTCAGCAACCGAGTAAGGTCTCGCGTATCGGCTGGCTATCCTCGGCATCTCCCACCGCCGGAGCCGATCGCCTCCAGGCGTTCAAGCAGGGACTCCATGCCCTCGGCTACGTGGAAGGGCAGAACCTCACCATTGAGTACCGGTGGGCGGAAGGCAAAAATGATCGCCTCCCGGCACACGCGGCTGAGTTAGTGCGGCTCGAGGTCGCAATGATCGTCACCCAAGGCACCTTGGCAACCGTTGCGGCCCGGAAGGCGTCACCGACATTGCCGATCGTCTTTGCGGTGGTTAATGATCCAGTCGCCGCGGGGCTCGTGCGCAGTCTTGCCCGCCCCGGCGGAAACGTGACGGGGCTCGCCGTCCTGGGCTCAGAGATGACGGCGAAGCGGGTGGAACTTCTTCGTGAAGCCATCCCCGGAATCAACCGAGTCGCCGCGCTCTGGAACCCGGGCAATGCCTCCTCGCACCCCGAACTGAAGCAAACAGAGGTCGCTGCCCAGGCGCTGCGCATCGAGCTGCAATCTGTCGAGGTTCGCGATCCACTCATGCTTGAGCAGGCCTTTGCGGCAATGACGAAGGCAAAGGCGACAGGTCTTATCGTGCTCTCGGACAACATGCTGTTCGGTCAGCGGACGCGGATTGCCGACTTGGCCATCCAGGCTCGCTTGCCGGCGATCGCCTGGACACCAGAGTTTGTCGAGCGTGGGGAGCTTTTGATGGTCTACGGGCCGAACGTCGCAGACATGCATCGCCGGGCGGCTGCCTACGTCGACAAGATTCTCCGCGGTGTCAGCCCCGCAGATCTGCCCGTCGAGCAGCCAACGACGTTCGAACTCGTGATTAACCTCCGGACCGCAAAAACACTGGGCCTGACGATCCCACAGTCGCTGCTGCTGCGTGCGGATCGGACCGTCCAATGAACAGCCGGCGGCGACGCACTCCGGCGCCGAACTTCACGCTCCACCGGACCCGGGCTCGCGGTTGCTCGCCCCTGGCCGCTCAGCCTGAACGTTCGGCAGACGGAAGCCCCGGCGGACCGCACGAAGACGAACGGTGAACCGTGGTGGCCAAGGAGGTTAGCATCAAGGGGTGTCTTCCGTTTACGTGGAGACCAGCATCATCAGCTACTTGGCGGCACGGTCGAGTCGCGACCTTATCGTCGCAGCTCGCCAACAGTTGACGCATACCTGGTGGCGCGAGCGGCGTCCCGTGTTTGACCTGTACGTGTCTCAGGTCGTGCTCGACGAGATCCTCGCCGGGGATCCCGACGCGGCCGAGCGGCGGGCAGCGCTGACCGAGGGAATTCCTGTCCTGGACATCACGCCCGCGGTCGCCGACCTTGCAGCCGCCCTGATCCAGCGTGTCCCCTTGCCGATCACGGCTGGGGCGGACGCTGCCCACATCGCCACAGCGGCCTACCACGGGATGGATTTCCTGCTGACCTGGAACTCAACCCACATCGCGAACGCGGAGCTACGGCCACGCGTTGAGCGCGTGTGTCGCGAGAACGGACACCCGGCGCCCGTCCTGTGCACGCCGGATGAACTCATGGGAGGGACCGATGACTGAGGCCGAATCAGTTTGGCGCGATCCTATCGTTTCCGAAGTGCGTCGGGTACGGGAGCAGTTGTTCGCGGCTGCCGGCCGCGACATTCACGAGTTCTTGCGCCGACTGCGCGAGAAGCAGGCCACCTCTGGACATCAGATTGTGACCCGGGGTCCGCACCAGCAAGCAGGCATGCCTGGCGAGGCTGCGTGAGCCCCACCCTCCCACCGAGGGGCTGGCGAACGTTAAACCGCACCCGAATTCCTTGGACACCGTCCTGACTAATCTGAAGATGGTGACCAAGGAGGATGGGGATGGCCAACAGACCTCGGAAACGGACGCCACCCGGCAGTGAGGTCAGTACCCTGACGGCGGCGGGCGACGAGCTGCCCGAACGGTGGAGTATCCACCGCAAGACGGAGTTGGTCCTGAGGCTGCTGCGCGGCGAAGGGCTGGACACGGTGTCGCGCGAGAGCCAGGTGCCGGGCCATGAGCTGGAGGGATGGAAACGCGCCTTCCTGGACGCCGGCGGCCGGGGCCTGCGCACGCGGAGCGTAGGCAGGATAAAGGGCCTGTTGACAGAACGTCTTGTTATCGGAAGCTGGGTCGTCTCTGGGTCGTCTCCCTCCCCTCTCTCTCCCCCGGAGACAGCGCGGACAAACCGCGTTCCGCGTGGACAGCCGGCCCGGTCCGCGAAAGTGACACCCGTCGGGATGCGTCGGGTGCGCCTTTGTAGAGCGTCCGACCGCGGCGGGCAAGGGGAAAGGGAGAGACTCGACATACGGGGATTGCCAGAACGGCGCGCGGCCACCACGCTCCGCAGGCGAGAGCATCCGCGGTCTTCCTCAGAACTCGAACAGAAATGTCACGCGAAGAGGCCTGGACCCACTGAGACGGGTACAGAGCAGGCGGGGCGCGGTCAGCGCTGTCCGTTTGCGCGAGCGACCGCTGCAACGCGTCGATCGTCCCCGGGTCGAGGATCAGGGCGATCAGCCGCAGCCGGCCCCCGCACCTGGGACACGCAAGAACGTCCCAATCAAAGGCGCGACGCATCAGGTCCGCCCACCTCCAGCTGCGGCCCGTCGGGCTGGAGGTCCCGCCGCCGTTCGCGCCAGTGTCGGTGCCAACGGAGCCGGCTTCTGTGATCGGCCCGGCTTCCGCCGATGCCGCGACTCCGTAGCGCACGACGGCCGCGCGCCACCGCGCATGCGGGGCAAGCACGCCACGATAGAAGACCAGATTGATCCGAGGCCGCGGCGTCAGCGCGGCCAGCCGTGCCAGGAAGTCCAGGGGCTCGAACACGAGATGGGTGGTGCTGTCTCCCCACGTGGCTTTCAATTCGAGGACCACGCAACCCTCAGCGGTGAGCCGGAGCCGATCCTGCGCGTCGGCCGGGCGGAGCAGATAGCGGCAGAGCTGCTCCAGTCCCTCCCGATCCTCTCCCCGCACGGTGACGTTGGCGTGCAAGTCGAAGCCGTCGAGATGAGCGTGGCGGGCCCCACCGGATGTGACCCAGCGCGCCTCAGGGTCTCGCCCAAGGGCCAGCAAGCGCGCGCCCGCCCGTTCGCCCAGCGCTACCCGCCCCTGCACCGACGCGCTGCTGAGCCCCGCCAGCGCCGGGGACTCCTCCGCCACCGGGTCGGGCGGCGCGACGTCGGCGTCCGGGGCCATGCCGCGGCGCGCCAGCAGCCGGAGGATGCGGGCCCGAATCCGACCCAATAGCCGAGCGACCTCGGCATCGCTCGGCGGCGGCGTGGGATAGAACTCCGCTTCCCGCCCCTTGCATGAGAAGGGCAGAAGGCGATCCAGTCCGCAGCCGTCGCAGCGGAGACGGACGACACCGTACTCGGGAATGCCACACCTGAGGAATTGCCGGAACTCGTCCTCGACGAAGCGCGGCAGACCAGCGCCGTCTGTCCGCTCGGCTGCGGCACACAAGAAGGAGTCTAAGTGTCCGCGTACCACTGTGTAGAGGACACCCTGCTCGGGCGCGCGGGGGCGGTAGCCAGTTGAATCGAGCCGCACCCTGCGGCCATACCGCGCCCTCCCAGCGGCGACAATGCCGGAAGAAAGATACGCCTCTAGGTGCTAACACCGAGACGCTGCCCTGGGTCTGTAAGCAATCTTCGGCTTGGTCAGCTACGGGGGTATCGCTCCACGACGAGCTCGTGGGTCGGACTGACCGGATAACACCACGCGGCGTCTGGGCCGCCGAGGGGGGCGTCCGGCGATGCTAGACTCTCCCTCGTGATCCTCCCGCTCGAGGGCAGCGTGGTGGTCGACCTCACCCAGAACGTGGCGGGACCGTTCTGCACCCAGATCCTGGGCGACATGGGGGCCGAGGTCATCAAGGTCGAGCGCCCCGGGCGCGGCGACGATGCGCGCGCCTGGGCCCCGCCGTACTGGGGGGACGAGAGCGCGACCTTCCTGGCCTTCAATCGCAACAAGCGCAGCCTCTGCCTCGACCTCAAGCGCGACGGCGGGCTCCACGTGCTCCGGCGGCTGGTCGGCCGCGCCGACGTCTTCGTGCAGAGCCTGCGGGCAGGGGCCATCGAAGAGCTCGGCCTCGACTTCGCCGGAGCCACCGCCGCCAACCCCCGCCTCGTCTACTGCGCCATCACCGCCTTCGGGACCGAGGGCCCCCTGCGCGACCTCCCGGGCTACGATGCGCTCATGCAAGCCTACGGCGGCCTCATGTCGGTGAACGGTCATCCCGGGCAGGAGCCCGCCCGGGTCGGCACCTCCATCGTGGACATGGGGACCGGCATGTGGGCCGCCCTCGGCATCGTGGCCGCGCTGCGTGAACGCGACCGGACAGGCCATGCGGTCGAGGTCACCACGGCGCTCTTCGAGACGGCCCTCATGTGGGTGTCGTATCACGCCATGGGCTATCTCGGCACCCACGAGATTCCAGAGCCCCAGGGCTCGGGCACGGCCATGATCGCGCCCTATCAGGCCTTCCCCACCGCCGACGGCTACGCGATGATCGCCGCCGGCTCCGACTCGCTCTTCGCGCACCTCGCCGAGGCCATGGGCGCGCCCGAGCTGGCCGCCGATCCGCGATTCAAGGACAATCCCTCGCGGGTCCGCCACCGCCTGGCCCTGGTGGAGGTGCTGTCGGGACTGACCCGGCGGCGAACCTCAGCCCAGATCGTGGAGACCCTGCGGGCCGCGGGCGTGCCCAGTGCTCCCATTCTGACGGTGGACGCCGCCCTCGCCGAAGCGCAAACGAAGGCGGCCGGCATGCTGGTGGAGGCGCCTCATCCGCGCCTGCCCGACTATCTGAGCCTCGGCTTGCCGATCCGCTGGAACGGGGAGCGACCGCAAGTGCGCCGCATTCCTCCCGAGCTCGGCGAGCATTCCACCGATGTCCTCACCTGGCTTGGCTACACCCTCGACGACGTCCGCGGCCTGCGCCGCCAGGGAATCATCTGATGTATCGAACCTTGCTGGCCGATCGGACCGCCGACGGCCACATCGTCACCGTGATCCTGAACCGCCCGGATCTCATGAACGCCATGAACACGGCGATGGGAGAGGATCTGCGTGCCTGCTTCACCGCCCTCCAGCGTAACGGGGACGTGCGGGCCGTGGTCTTCACGGGCGCCGGTGAGCGCGCGTTCTGCGCGGGCGGCGATCTCAAGGAACGCAACGAGATGACCGACACCGCCTGGCGGGCCCAGCACGTGATCTTCGAGCAAGCCGCCTTCGCCGTGCTCGCCTGCCCGGTCCCCGTCATCGCCGCCGTGGAGGGTTTCGCGCTGGCCGGCGGCTGCGAGCTGGCGCTGCTCTCTGACTTCATCGTCGCCGGCGAGACCGCAGTCTTCGGTCTTCCCGAGACGACCCTCGGCATCTTTCCTGGCATTGGGGGGACCCAGCTCTTGCCTCGCGTGCTGGGCGCGCCGCTGGCCAAGGAACTGATCTTCACCGGCCGCCGCATGAAAGTGGACGAGGCCAAGGCCGCCGGGCTCGTCAACCACGTGGTGCCCGCCGGCCAGGCGCGCGCCAGGGCCCTGGAGATCGCTCGCACGATGGCGGCCAACGGTCCGATCGCCGTCCGGCAAGCCAAGAAGGCCATCATGGCCGGGCTCGACCGCGACCTCGAGTCGGCCATCAACCTTGCGATCGAGGCCTACAATGTGACGGTCGAGACGGAGGACCGGCTGGAGGGCGTCCGGGCCTTCAACGAGAAACGCAAACCCCAGTTCAGAGGACGGTAGAGAGCCATGGCAGAGATACCTCTGACCCTCACCGACGAGCAGCGCGCGCTCCGGGCGGGCGTCGCCGACATCTGCAAGAAGTATCCCGGGGAGTACTGGCGTGAGCTGGATGCCAAGCGTGAGTATCCCGACGCCTTCGTCAATGAGCTGACCCAGGCCGGCTACCTGGGTGCGCTGATTCCCCCGGAGTACGGCGGGGCCGGCCTCCCCATCGCGGACGGCGCCCTCATTCTCGAGACCATCCACGAGCACGGGGGGAACGCAGCCGCCTGCCACGCCCAGATGTACATCATGGGCACCGTCCTGCGACACGGCAGCGAGGCGCAGAAGCGGCAGTACCTGCCCAAGATCGCCACCGGCGAGCTGCGTCTGCAGGCCTTCGGGGTCACCGAGCCCAACGCCGGGTCTGATACGACCAAGCTGCAGACGACGGCGGCGCGGCGGGGCGATCGCTACGTCGTCAACGGACGCAAGATCTTCATCTCCCGCGCGCTGCAGTCGGATCTCATGTTGCTCCTCGCCCGCACCACGGCCGTTGATCAGGTCAAGCGGCGCACGGAGGGGTTGTCCGTGTTCCTCATCGACATCCGGGGCATCAAGGGCCTGGAGATCCGTCCACTTCGCATGATGATGAACCACTCGACCAACGCCCTCTTCTTCGACGACATGGAGATCCCCGCCGACAGTCTCATCGGCGAGGAGGGCAAGGGCTTCGCCTACATCCTCGATGGCATGAACGCCGAGCGCATCCTGGTCGCCTCCGAGTCCATCGGCGACGGCCGCTGGTTCGTGGACAAGGCCGTTACCTATTCGAGCCAGCGCGTCCTCTTCGGGCGGCCCATCGGCGCCAACCAGGGAGTGCAGTTCCCTATCGCCAAGGCTCACATGGCCGTGGAGGCGGCCGCCCTCATGCGGAACAAGGCGGCCGCCCTCTTCGACGCCGGCGAACCGGCCGGGCCGGAGGCCAACATGGCCAAGTACCTGGCCGCGGAGGCGGCCTGGGAAGCCGGCAACGCCTGCATCGACTGCCACGGTGGCTACGGCTATGCCGAGGAGTACGACGTGGAGCGCAAGTTCCGGGAGTGCCGCCTCTACAAGACGGCGCCCATCAACCAGAACCTGGTTATGGCCTACGTGGGCGAGCACGTCCTCGGCATGCCCCGGTCCTATTGAGATGGGGGGCCTCGAAAGGGCCCCCCATGCCCCCCTTGCGCTCGGGGCGCCCCGGGGGACCCGGGGCACCCCTCGGAATCACGCTCGGTGGGGGGCCTCGAAAGGGCCCCCCATGCCCCCCTTGCGCTCGGGGCGCCCCGGGGGACCCGGGGCACCCCTCGGAATCACGCTCGGTGGGGGGCCTCGAAAGGGCCCCCCATGCCCCCCTGCGCTCGGGGCGCCCGGGAGACCCGGGGCGCCCCTCGGGATCACGCTCGGTGTTGGGCCTCGAAAGGGGGGGCGCCGCCCATGCGCCTCGGTCATCGTTCGCGGTTGGGTGCCGCCACTCCGCGTACTGCCGCCATTCGTGGTGACGTGTCGGAATCGAGGGCTTCTTACGCCGTCTTCACGGAGGCGGCGACCGTGAGGCCGAGCTCGTCGATGCTCTGCTCGCGCATGAGGAATTTCTGTACCTTGCCGGTCACGGTCATGGGGAAGGCATCCACGAACTTCACGTAGCGCGGGATCTTGTAGTGGGCGATCCGGCCCCGACAGAATTCGCGGATCTCCTCGACCGTTGCCGACTGGCCATCCTTCAGGCGGATCCAGGCCATGACTTCCTCGACGTACTTCGTGTCGGGGACTCCGATGACCTGGACGTCCTGGACCTTGGGGTGGCTGTAGAGAAACTCCTCGATCTCGCGCGGGTACACGTTCTCCCCGCCCCGGATGATCATGTCCTTGATGCGGCCCACGATGTTGAGGTAACCGTCCTCGTCCATCACGGCCAGGTCGCCCGTATGCATCCAGCGCGCGGCGTCGATGGCGGCGCGGGTCGCTTCTTCGTTGTTCCAGTAGCCGAGCATCACGCTGTAGCCACGCGTGCACAGCTCACCCGCCGTCCCCGCCGGCACCACCGCCCCCGTGGCGGGGTCGACGATCTTGATCTCCACGTGCGGATGGACCTGCCCGACCGTGCCCACTTGCTTGTCGAGGGGCGCCCCGATGCGCGTCTGCGTACTGACGGGGCTGGTCTCGGTCATGCCGTAGGCGATCTCCACCTCGCGCATGTTCATGAGGACCTGCACCTTCTTCATCACCTCGACCGGACAGGGAGAGCCGGCCATGATCCCCGTCCGCAAACTGCTGAGATCGTAGGACGAGAAGTCGGCCTCGCCCAGCTCGGCGATGAACATCGTGGGAACACCGTAGAGGGCCGTCGCCCGCTCAGCCTGGATCGCTTCCAGCACTGCCTTTGCCTCGAAGCCGGCGCTCGGATAGATCATGGTGGCGCCGTGGGTCATGCAGCCGAGGTTGCCCATGACCATCCCGAAGCAGTGATAGAGCGGCACCGGGATGATCAGCCGATCGCGCTCGGTGAAGTTCATCAGCTCGGCCACGAAGTGGCCATTGTTGAGGATGTTGTGGTGGCTGAGGGTGGCGCCCTTCGGATAGCCGGTCGTCCCGCTCGTGTACTGGATGTTGATCGGCTCGTCGAACTCGAGCTGGTCCTGGCGCTTCGCGAGCTGCTCCGGCTCGATCCGATCACCCATGGCCAGCAGCTCGTCCCAGGTAAGCATGCCCGGGGTCGGCTGGGGGCCGAGGCGGACGACCGCGCGGAGGTCGGGCAGCCTGGCCGCGGTTAACTGGCCGGGGATGGCGCTTCGCAGCTCGGGCGCCAGCTCGTAGAGCATGGCAGTATAGTCGGATGTTCTGAACTGGGGGGCGATCACCAGATAGGCGCAGCCGGACTGCTGGAGGGCGTACTGCACCTCGTGCACCCGGTAGCTCGGGTTGATGTTGACGAGGATCGCACCGATCTTGCTAGTGGCGAACTGGGTGATGGTCCACTCCGCGCAGTTCGGCGCCCAGATGCCGACGCGCTGTCCCTTCCGAACACCGAGGCCGATGAGGGCGCGGGCGCCGCGGTCAACCTCCGCCCGCAGGGCACGGTACGTGTAGCGGAGGTTCTGGTGCCGCACGACCAGCGCCTCCTGATCTCCATAGCGGGCGACGATGTTGTCGAACATGTCGCCGATGGTGATACCGAGCAGCGGCGCCTCGCTTGCCCCGCTGACGTAGCTCGTGCGGGTGTCCGCCATGGAATCCCTCAGCCCATGTCCACCTTGTCGGCGTGCTTGATGCGATCGCCGGGGCGCATGTTGAGAACGGTCTCCGGAAAGAGGTTGGCCAGCCAGCGCAGGACATCCCCGGCGGTGATGACGCCGACCGGGCGGCGGTCGGCGTCGACCAGGGGCACCGTGCGGTAACCAGCCACGCTCATGCAATAGACGGCGTAGGCCACGCGGTCCTCCGTGGTGAGCGCCTCGGGGTTCGGTGTCATGACCTCGCGCAAGGTCGTGCCGCGCGGCTCCAGCTCCCGGCCCACCACGCGCGTGAGCACGTCGCGCTCGGTGAAGATACCCGCCAGGCGTCCCCCGTCGTCCACGACCAGCACGCCGGCCTGATGGCGCGCCAGCATGGCCGTGACCGCTTCGTGGACGGTCGACGTCTCCCGCAGGCAGATTGGTTCGGTCGGCGTCAGGGTCGCCACCGTGTCGTCGAGGGATGCCGCGCTGATGACCTTCGTCTCGGGGTCGACGGTGTCGAAGTAGGATTCGTCCTCCAGCTCACTCATACCGCTCTCCGTGGCTCAGCTCGAGGTTCACGGGCTGGAAAATTTCTGGGTGCTCCCCATGTGCGGCCACACGAAACTCTGGACATTGGCCAGGATCTGCTTGAGATGGTTGCGGTCGTGGTGCACCCACTCGTGCAGCAGATCGGCCACGCGCAGGTAGCCGACCGTCGGATGGTGGCCGCCCCGGCTCAGCTGATCCGGCTGCAGACGACGAACCAGCGCCACCCCCTCCTCGCGCAGGCCCGCCAACGTGTGAAGCAGATCGTGGACGTCCCGCGCACAGTCGCGCCGCTCGCGGGCCACCGCATTCTGGTCCCACGTCTGGAGCTGGGGATCTGGGGTTCCCAGAATGATGCGTATGCGGCCCGAGAAACCGCGCTGCTCCGCCTCGATCAGATGGCCGATCACCTCCTTGACGCACCATTCGCCCGGGGCCGGGTGCCAGTCCATGAGCGAAGAGGGCGTGGCGGCCACCTCCGCCCGGAGCGCCGCCAGCGCACCCTCCAGCAGGCCTGCCGCGTCGCCTGGCGTCAGAGAGGTCGTCGCCATCCCGGGCCTCCCTCAGGCCGCCGCCCGCCGCAAGACCAGCTCGCGATGGAAGTCGGCGTCGCCGTACTGCACTTCGAGGGCCTTGGCGCGCTTGAAGTAGAGGTGCAGATCGTACTCCCAGGTGAAGCCAATCCCGCCGTGCACCTGGATGGCCTCCCCACAGACCTTGCGGGAGGCATCGCTGACATAGGCCTTGGCCACCGAGGCGGCCAGCGCCGCGTCGCCGGCCCCGGCATCGAGGGCCCACGCCGCGTAGTAGGTGGCCGCGTGAGAATTCTCGACCTCCAGGAGCATCTCGGCACACTTGTGGCGGATGGCCTGGAACGAGCCGATCGGCTGGCCGAACTGCTCGCGGACCTTGGCGTAGGACACCGCCATGTCGAGACAGCGCCGGGCTGCTCCGAGCATCTCGGCCGCGGCGGCCACCGCACCGCGCCGCAGCACCGACTCCAGCAGCGGCCCGGCGCTCCCCGGCGTCCCCACCACGGCCTCCCCCTCGAGGGGAACGCCATCCAAGGTGACCGTGCCCAGCCGGGTGGTGAGATCCATTCCCGTCATCATGGCGAGCCCGAGCTTTCGCGCAGAGGGCGGCTCCACAAGGAAAAGGGTCAGCCCTTCCGGCGCCCGCGCGGACACCAGCATGACGTCAGCCACGTGCGGCCAGGCCACGAACTGCTTGAGGCCGGTGAGCACCCAGCCGCTCCCGCTACGTGAGGCACGAGTGGCGATCGCCTCCGGCGCCCAGTCGATGTCGCGTTCCACCAGCGCCAGGGAACCGCGCGCGGTTCCGCTCGCGAGGGCCGGAAGCCATCGCTTCTTCTGGGCCGGACTCCCCGCGGTCAGCAGGGCATGGCCAGCCAGGGCTGTGGGGAGATAGGGCCCGGGAAAAGCCACACGCCCCATCTCCTCGAGAAGGATGGCCGTCTCCACCATACCAAGTCCGCTGCCCCCCGCCTCCTCGGGCAGCGCCAGCCCGAGCCAGCCCAGCTGGGCGATCTCCTTCCAGAGCGCCTCGCTCTCACCGCGCGGATCGTCGAACATCGTGCGCACGAACTCGGGCTTGCAGTGCTCGTCGAGGAAGGCACGCGCGGAGTTCTTCAGCAGTTGCTGATCCGGACTGAAGGAGAAATCCATCGCGCCCTCCTCACGCCTTCATGCGGTCGACCCGGACTTCCTTGGGCAGGCCGAGCACGCGCTCACCAATGACGTTCTTCTGGATCTCCGAGGAGCCGGAGTAGATGGTGCCCGCCCTGGACCACAAGAAGGCGTAGGCCCACGTCCCGCGCACTCCGGACGAGGAGTCGACGTCGAGGGTAAACTCCTCGAGCCCGCCGCCCTCGGTCACCTGGCCGTAGGGACCGAGGATCTCCTGACAGAGCTCGTAATATCGCTTCTCGAACTCGCTGTAGGAGAGCTTGGTGATCGACGAGGCCGCCCCCGGCTCGGCACCCTTCTCGAGGACCGACAGCACCCGCAAGGCCGCGTAGCGCTGCACCTCCAGCTCCGTGTAGAGCCGCCCCATCTTCATGCGGACGACCGGATCGTCCAGGAGCGGGCGGCCGTGCCGCTCGAGCTTCCGGGTGGCCTGCACGAGCCGGTCGAAGGCCCCCTTGTAGCGCGTGACCCGACCGAGCGAGTTGCCCCCGCGCTCGTAGCCGAGGGTGGTCTGGGCAATCTCCCAGCCCTGGCCGAGCCGCCCGATCAGGTTCTGCTTCTCCACGGTGGCGTTGGTCATGAACACCTCGTTGAACTCCGCCCCGCCCGTGATCTGCTTGAGCGGGCGGACTTCCACCCCGGGCTGCCGCATGTTGAAGAGGAAGCAGGAGATCCCCTTGTGCTTGGCCACGCTCGGGTCGGTACGGGCGAGCAGGATTCCGAAATCGGCGATGTGCCCGCTGCTCGTCCAGATCTTCTGGCCATTGACCAGGAAGTGATCGCCCTTGTCCTCGGCCAGCGTGCGCAGGCTGGCCAGGTCGGAGCCCGAGTTCGGCTCCGAATAGAGCTGGCACCAGATCTCCTCGGCGGTGAGAATCGTCCGGAGATAGCGCTGCTTCTGCCAGTCCGTGCCGTGGATGATGATGGTGGGCCCGATGAACCCGATGCCGAGGCCATTGATGGGCGCCGGCGCGTTGGCGCGGGCCATCTCGTCGGCCGCGATGGCGATGCGCATGGGCCCGAACCCATGGCCGCCGTACTCCTTGGGCCAGTGCATCCCCACGTATCCGGCCTCGTACATGGTGCGGTGCCACTGCTTGCGCTCGTCGAGCGTCTTCAGTTCTTGCCGGGGCACGTTGGCTTCGAGCCACCGCCGGGTTCGCTCGCGAAACTGCAAATCGTCCGGCGAATAGTTCAGGTCCATGGTGGTCGTCCTCCATCGGATCGGGGGCCTCGAACGGGCCCCCAATCCCCTGCCGATGCTTGACCCTTGGAGTATAGCGCTCACCGCCTCCTCGCTCAGCCCGCGACCGGGGGGGCTCGGTGGTTGCCGTGGGAGGGGTCGTGGCCGATGATCCGCGTCGGGCGCAGAATCCTCTCGGAGGAACGGTCAATGGGAGAGTCGGGGCTCGCGGGGCAAGCGCAAACGGTGCTGGGTCCGGTGGCGGGCGAGGCGATGGGCATCACGCTTCCGCACGAACACCTGCTCATCGACTTCGCGGTGATGTTCGTGGAACCGGCGGCGGCCAGCGAGAAGGGCCTTGCTCACCAGCCGGTGAGCCTGGAGAACCTCGGCTGGGTGCGCCAGAATTTCAACGCGAACCTGGACAATCTCCGGCTACTCGACGAGAAGACCGCGCTCAGCGAGGCACTCCTCTTCCAACGCGCGGGCGGCCAGACGATGGTCGACCCGACCAACCGGAGCCTGGCGCGTGACCCCCGCGCCTTGGCCCGCATCGCGCGAGCGACGGGACTCCACGTGATCATGGGCTCCGGGTACTACGTGGCAGCCGCCCATCCGCCCGACATGGATCGCCGTTCGGTCGATGACATTGCCCGGGAGATCATCGCCGACATCACGGAGGGCGTCGGCGACACCGGCATCCGGGCCGGGCTGATCGGTGAAATCGGGTGCACATGGCCGTGGACGGAGAACGAGAAGAAGGTCGTGCGGGCGGCAGTGATCGCCCAGCGAGAGACGGGCGCTCCGCTCATGATCCATCCCGGGCGGCACGAGAGCGCGCCCATGGAGATTCTGGACGTGGTACGGCGCGAGGGGGGCGATCTCTCCCGCACGATCATGTGCCACATCGATCGAACCATCGCCGACGAGCGGCGGGTGCGCGACCTGGCCGCCACCGGCTGCTTTCTCGAGTACGACCTGTTCGGGCTGGAGACGTCCTGGTACCCGTACAACCCCGATTTCGACATGCCCAACGACGGGGGACGCCTGCGGCATATCCTGGGCCTCATCGAGGCGGGCCACCTTGGCCAGATCCTCATGTCGCACGACATCGCCTACAAGAGCTCCCTCACGCGCTATGGGGGCTACGGATACCATCACCTGCTCGTGAATGTGGTGCCTCGCTTGCGGCGAAAAGGACTGGACGACGCTGCGCTTCGCACGCTCCTCGTGGAGAATCCGAAGCGGGCGATGATATTCGTCTGACTGCGGAGCCTCGATGTCCGAGGGTTCTACGCGCGGGGGCGAGCGCCGGTGGGATCGTAGGGCGGGCGCAGATGCGCGGCGGCGCGAACGCGCTCGCCGGCGACCTCGAGCTCCCAGCCGCCAGCGCTCACATACGGGTCGTCCACCCCAGCTGGATGATGGACGTAGCCCAGGGCGACGGCGCGCCCCAACGTGTGGCCGTAGGCGCCGGAGGTGGTCCGTCCCACAAGGGTGCCGTCTCGCCAGACGGGCTCGTTTCCGAAGAGCAGCGGCTCGGGATCGTCGAGCGTGAAGGCGAGGAGCCTCTTGCCGAGCGGCGCTTCCCGCTGGCGCAGGAGAGCTTCACGGCCGATGAAGGCCACCCGTTTGCCGAGGGCGACTGCAAAGCCCAGCCCCGCCTCCAGCGGCGTGTCCTCGCTCGAGATGTCATGCCCCCAGGACCGATAGGCCTTCTCGGAGCGAAGCGAGTCCATGGCGTGGTATCCGGCGTGGCGCAGGCCCAGATCCTCACCTTCGGCGACGAGCGCATCAAACACGTGGGCCGCGAACTCGGCCGGGACGTACAGCTCCCAGCCAAGCTCGCCCACGTAGCTGATGCGGAGCGCCCGCACGGGGACGCCCGCCACGGTGATCGCCTGCGCGCTGGCGAACGGAAAGGCCGCGTTGGAGAGATCGGCGTCGGTCAGCCGCGAGAGCAACGCCCGTGAGCGGGGGCCCATCACCCCGAGCGTGACCAAGGCGCCGGTGCGATCGACGAGAGCGACCCGGGCCGAGTCGGGAAGGTTTCGCCGGATCCAATCGAGGTCGTGCTCGGCCACCGCAGCCCCGGTGACGATGAAGTAGCGGTCGGAGGCCAGCCGTGTCACCGACAGGTCGCACTCGATGCCACCCCGCTCGTTGAGCATGGCCGTGTAGCGGACGCTGCCGGGCGGGCCGCCCACGTCGTTGGCACAGAGGCGCTGGAGCACGGCCTCGGCGTCAGGGCCGTCGAGTTCCCACTTGGCAAACGAGCTCTGATCGAAGAGTCCCACCGCCTCCCGCACGGCGCGGTGCTCCGCGGCTGCGTGGGGGAACCAGTTCTGGCGGCCCCAGCTGTATCGATAGATGGGCTCCACGCCGGTCGGCGCAAACCAGTTCGCCCGCTCCCACCCCATCACCTCCCCGAAGCAGGCACCGCGCGCGGCAAGATGCTCGTGCAAGGGCGAGCGCCGGCGTCCCCGCGCCGTCTGCATCTGCCGGAAGGGCCAGTGCATCGCGTAGAGAAGGCCGACCGTCTCCACCACGCGCTCGCGCAGATAACGCGTGTCGTTGTGCAGCGGCGCGAAGCGTCGCAGATCGACCTCCCACAGGTCCATGGTCGGCGCGCCCTCGACGATCCACTCGGCGAGGGCGCGGCCCGCCCCCGCCGCGGAGGCGATGCCGGTGGAGTGAAAGCCGGCCGCCACGAAGAAGCCGCGCACGCCGGCCGCCTCGCCGAGCAGATACCGGGTGTCGGGAGTGAAGCTTTCGGGGCCGTTCAGGAGCTGCTTCACCTCGGCCCCCACCAGGCACGGCACGCGGGCATGGGCGCTCTCCACGAAGATGCGGAACTGCGCCCAGTCCTCCTCGAAGAGCGAGAAGGCGAAGGTCTTCGGGATGCTCTCCACCGCACGGGGCTTGGCCACCGGCTCGAAGCCGCCCATGATGAAGTCACCGTCGCGTTCACGGAGATAGATGTGGCCGTCGGCGTCCCGCAGCACGGGCAGGGTCGGGGGAATGCTCACGGTGGGAACCGCCACCATGTACATATGCTCGGCTGCGAAAAGCGGGACGGCCACATCCACCGTGCGGGCGAGCTCGCGTGCCCATAGCCCGCCGCAGTTGACGACGGTTTCGCATGCGATCCTGCCCTGCTCGGTCAGCACACCGCTGATGACCCCATTGCGGACCTCGAGACCCGTGACGGTCACGCCTTCCAGGATGGTCACCCCACCCCGCCGCGCCCCGGCGGCCAGAGCGAGTGCCGTCTGGCCGGGGTTCGTCTGGGCGTCACCGGGAATGTAGACGGCCCCCACCAGATCGTCGGTACGCATCAGGGGCCAGAGCGTGCCCGCCTCGGCGGGGCCGAGCGGCTCCACCTCGACTCCAAAGCAGCGCGCCATCGAAGCCAGGCGCCGCAACTCGGTCATCCGCTCGGTCGTGCGGGCCACGCTCACGCTGCCGTTGCACCGAAAGCCGGTGGCCATCCCGGTTTCGGCTTCCAGCGTGCGATACAGATCGACCCCATACCGCGATAGCTTGGTGAGGTTCTGTGTGCTGCGGAGCTGACCCAGAAGCCCCGCCGCGTGCCACGTCGTCCCGCACGTGAGCGATCGGCGTTCCAGGAGCACAACCTCGCGCACGCCGAGCTTGGCCAGGTGGTAAGCAACGCTGCACCCGACAATGCCGCCACCCACCACCACCACCCGCGCCTGTGGGGGGAGCCCGGCCGTCATGCGTGTCATCACCATCGCCCGATGCGCCGCGCCATGAGCAGGGGCCGAGTCGCGCTGGCCTCGATCAGGTCCCGTCAGCGACCAGTCGCTGACCGCGTATAATCCCGGCGCCATGACCACCTGGATGGAGACCTATCGGGGGACCGTGCATCGGTGGGAGGTCGATACCGTCGATCACTTCACCGTCGCCTACTATTTCCAGCGCTTTGCCGATGCGAGCCTCGCTCTCCTGGAAGCGCTCGGGCTGGGGCCTGCCTACGTGGCCGGGGCCGGACACGGCTGCATCCCTGCCGAGAGCTACGTGCGCTACATGAAGGAGTTGCGGGCGGGTGACATCCTGCACGTCGAGAGCGGCGTCCTCGGGGTCGAGGCGACGGGGATCGCCATTGGGCACAAGCTCTTCGATACGGGCAGCGGGGCTCTGTGCGCCACGGTGGAGGAGCGGACGCGGCATGTCGAGCTGGGCACGAGAGCCCCGGTTACGCTGTCCAGCGACGCGCAGGCCGTGGCCCGCACGCACGAGGTGAGCTGGGACGGACCGCCGCGGGAGCGGCGGACCCACCCGGAGGGGGACGAGGGATTTCTGAACGGCGCGCGCGAGTTCGTGAAAGAGGGGGAGATCGACGTGTATGGCCAGAGCGCCCCGCCCTTCTACATTCACCGCTTCACGGCGGCGAACGGTCACGTCCTGGCTGCCTTCGGGATGACGCCGGCCTACCAGCGCGACCACCACCGCGGCTTCTCGACCTTCGAGTTCCAGCTCGGATTTCCGGGCAGCCTCCGCGCCGGCGATCCCGCCCTCGTGAAAAGCGGACTGCTCCACGTGGGCACGTCGTCCCTGCGCATCTTCCACCGAATGCGCAACGGGCGGACGGGCGAGGTCGTGGCCACGCTCGACCAGCTCGGTGTGCACCTCGATCTGGACGCACGACGCCCGGCCCCGCTCCCCGATGCCTTGCGCGAACGGGCCCGCGCCCTTCAGGTCAGATAACCCCGGCCGCGGCCAGGCGCCCGATCTCATCCCTCGACAGGCCAAGCTCGGTCAGGACCTCGTGCGTATGCTCACCGAGGAGCGGGGCCGGGCGGCGGAACGACAGATCCAGGACACGGATCCCTTGCATCATGGCTCACGGTCCAGGAACCCTTCGGTCATGGCGTTGACCTCCGGGATGCCCGTGCGGGCGATCGTGTTGATGCGAGCCTTCATCTCGGCCAGAGGACGGAACGGCTTGGCCAGCAGCATCTCGGTGAACGCCCGCACAGCCCCTTCCAGCTCAGCCCGCGGTGCCACGCGGGTGACGAGCCCGAGCGTCAGCGCGTCCGCAGCCGAGTACCGGCGGCACTCCATGATGATCTCTTTCGCCCGGGCCGGCCCTACCATCCTCACAAAGCGCGTGGTGGAGGCCACACCCAGGGGGACACCCAGCTCGACCTCGGGGATCCAGAACTGCGCCTCTTCGGCGGCGATCCGGAAGTCGCAGGCCAGGGTGAGGCCCCAGCCCCCGCCCACGGCGTGGCCGTTGACCATGGCGACGGTAACCTGCTCCAAGTTCTCGAGAAGCGTCTGCGCACGCTCGAACAGCCGGCGGAACTGGGTCTTCCGTCGGGAGAAAGCGTGGCGCCGCTCCTCCGGGGACATGGTCGACTTGAGCCCCGCATCGGCTCCCGCCGAGAAGACCGGCGGGGCACCGGTGAGGACGACGACCCGCGTGGCGGCATCATCACGCAGCGCGGCGAAAGCGGCCGC
>Ga0187893_10000646_pt1 | contig 88837 bp, 81 predicted proteins | sample MA1701074metaG_FD_139574 | JGI IMG/M metagenome (GOLD analysis project Ga0187893, IMG submission 139574) | White microbial mat communities from a basaltic lava cave in the Kipuka Kanohina Cave System on the Island of Hawaii, USA - MA170107-4 metaG ... | reverse complement strand
CAAACGGCTCGTTGTTTTCGTCGGTGAATGTCTCGCGTATGCGGCGATTAAATGCGAGTTGATAATCGGGTTCGCGTTTCAAAGGAACGAGGTCTGCTTTTATCCCTTCGCTTGAGTCTATGATATTGAACATGATACCCATTTCAACCGAATTTTTTATCATCTCAGGGTCAGCATAATAACGCGGGAGGGGAAATTTTTGGGAGAGTGCCTCATAGTCCGTCTCGCGTAAATCCACAATGATGTCAATGTCATGGGTGGCGCGAGTGATTCCATAGATCGTCCCTCCAAACGCGCCAACAATCATGTAGGGCGCGCCGATTTCATCCAATGCCTTTACGACCCGGATGTAAAAATCAAGCATGTCCATATTTGCTGTCCATGAAGGTCAGATAATCAAGAATCTTCATATTGATTTCCGCCAGGGAAAGGTTCGGGAACTTTCTTTTAAACGCAGTGCGCAGACCAGCGCGTATCATGGCGCTGGCGTGCAGACTAGGGTAAATCCTTTTCCCAGGCGGCATTTTCGCCAGCAACTCCATCTGTGCATGGTCAATGGGATTAAGTCCACTCACAATTTTGGAAATTTCTTCAGATGAGAGAGTCCGTTTTTCAGCCATGATTACCTTTGAATATACCAAAAATCTGACTTCAATCTTGCCTGCTCGAAAGACCTGACAGGTCTTCGCGAGAATCTGGTTGGTGATGACCTTTGTCCGCGCTAAGGTTTTGGTTTGTGATGGCGTTGATGAGACCTGTCAGGTCTGCGAGTTTAGATGCCAAAACTTCGATGTCAATCCTGCCTGCCCGAAAATCTCTGCAACCTGCTCGATGCTTCGTCCATGATACTCCAGTGACAGGCGGTTGTGGTACCAAAGCTTAGAAAGTTCCCAAACTTGATGGAGAGTGAGAACTTCTCCGCGTGCGAGATTATTTCGTTTACACCATTTGTCAATCCATTCCTCCGACTGGAAGAGCAGCATCGTCGCTCAAGTGAAGACCAAGTCATCGTACCAGCGGGCGAAGGGCAGAGGAAAGTGGACAAGCAACGTGTCACTCTGAGCTCCGAGCGAAGCGAGTGGGCGAAGAGTCTCGCTGGTGGGTGATAGAGATCCTTCGCCGCTATTGCGGCTCAGGATGACACCGTTGGCGATTTGTCCATTCTTTATTTCAAGTTGAACGGACTCATTACTTTCTGTGAATTTTGCTTCGATGACCGCGTCTGTGTGGAGGGCGGCGGGGATGCCGAGCATGTCCCAGGCGCAGTTGGCGAAATAGGTCTTACCGTTCGCGTGGACTTTGAAGTCCGTGGGAATGCCTGAGAATGGGTTCGCCATGCGGACGGTCAGTTCATCTAGATCCAAAAAAATGGCATGGCGGTTGTGCAATTCTTTGAAAAGTTCAACAGCCTCTTCGGGCTCGATCTCGAACCAGTGGGCAACTTCTTCCACATCCGGTGGGAGTGCCGTATCGGCAAACCGTTGATAGACAAAGGCGCGGGCTCGCCAGAGCAGGGATTCGTCCATGCTAGATTCCTGCCAAGGTCATCAACGTTCCGCATGCGAGAATGATCACAAGGTAAAGAACTGCAAAAATGATCCCTCTCGTCCGCGCCGGTTTTCTGGATGAGGCGATCAGCGTTCCCAACACCCCAGCAGGAATCGTCGAAATCGTGATGCTCAATAGATTCGCTACACTTCGCGGCATGTCAATTCTTGCCGTCATCCCAAGGATTAGAATCGTGATCCTGCCGGGCAGTTCCAGATTCAACGCAAGGAAATACAGGCTGACCGAGTTGTAATCCAAATACTTGAGGGGCAGGAGGATGACCAAGAATAACAGAGCGCCGATCACCGCGCCTGCGAGCGGGCGAGGCAAGCCGAACAATTTTGGTTCTGGCGGGTTTGTCCTTCTCATTTTGTTTTCGTAGGGGCGACGAGGCGTCGCCCTGTTTTTGTTGCGGCAAAAGGGCGTGATGACCACGCCCCTACGACTGCATTCCTTTCAAAATCTCTTCCGCGCGGTCAATGCGCACGACTTTCTCCGCGACCATCTGCATGGCGATCTTTTCGATCATTTCGCCTTCGGCTCCTGCCGCGATGGCGACCTGCCTCGCGTGCAGTGACATATGTCCGCGCTGGATGCCTTCGGTGGCTAACGCACGGAGCGCCGCCATGTTCTGGGCGAGACCAACCGCGACTATGATCTCGGCAAGTTCGTTCGCGGTTTTCACACTCATCAGTTTCAACGCGGCTTGCGCGGCGGGGTGGACTTTGGTTGCGCCGCCGACGATTCCCACCGCCATCGGCATTTCGAGCGTGCCGACGAGGTTTCCATCTTTATCTTTGCCCCACGTTGATAGCGAAGTGTACTTGCCGGTGCGCGCCGCGTACGCGTGTGCGCCCGCTTCAATGGCGCGCCAGTCGTTGCCTGTAGCGATGACGACCGCGTCCACGCCGTTCATGATCCCCTTATTGTGTGTCGCGGCGCGGTAGGGATCTGCGGCGGCGAAGGCGTAGGCGGCGATGATGCCATCGCGGACTTCTTCTCCTGAAAACGGGCGAACATCCCCTTTTGGGGATGCTTCGCGACCGTCCGCCCCTACAAATTCCAACTCTTTTACGGGAATTGTGCAGGTCGCTTTTGCCATGCGTCGGTCGGTGAGGTTGGAGAGTATCTTTAGATGAACTCGTCCCCCTGTGAGAGCTTCGATGCGCGGCGCCAGCCTCTCGCAAGCGGTGTTGACTGCATTGGCTCCCATCGCATCGCGGACATCGTAAATCAAGTGCACAACGAGAAACCTGCCGATGTGAGATTCTTGGATAATTCGGACTTCGATATCCCGTGCGCCTCCGCCTCTAGACTTCAGGCTTGACTCGGCCGTGTCAACGTGCGCCAACATTTCGGCTTTGTTCACCAGTACCTGTTCAGCGGCTATTGATAGATCCTCAAGATCCAGCACCTGTAACTGCCCGATCATCAACGGCTCGGTGCTTGTGGCGGTGAATCCGCCGCCTGCGCGGGCGAGTTTTGCCATGAACGACGCTCCCGCCACGACCGACGGCTCTTCAATAACCATCGGCACCAGCACATCTCGTCCGTTGACTATGAAGTTGAGTGCAATGCCAAGGGGCAGGGAATACGTTCCCACCACGTTTTCCACCATGTGCAAGGCAATGTCCGTTGGGAGGGGGTCGGTAAACCGACCCAGCTCGAAGGGCGTAAGACCCGCCGCGTCGCCGAGTTTTGCCGTGCGCGCTTCGAGTGTCAGGTTATAGAAACCGGGAATACGTGAATTGGTCATGGAAGTTCTGTGCAATTGTAGTCTGGTTAGCTTGCAAAATCTATCATATTTCATGAGATACTTTAGGCTCGTTGCTCACTCGTGAACAGCTTCAGAAGTGGGTGATTGGCCGGTATAAAGGCGCCTGCCACTGATAAAAAGTGACTTGATGGTTGGATTTAGAGCCAATTCACTAGCCTAAATCATGCTTGTAAGCCCTGAAAGTGGATTGAAGACCTGCCGGAAGCACATTCGATTGCTTTTTTCACACTTGGCAGGAGGCTTTAGCGGATGTTGGAAAGCACGCGATGGCAAAAAACGTTCAAGTTTCCCTGTGTAAGGCGGGTAATCGGACATTGATGGAGATTTAAGGTGATGAAGTCGGCATTGAAATGCAGAAAATCAGGGCGAACATCGGTCATGGACTTGCGAACAGGGAGATGCGCGTGCAAATCGCTGGCGAGCTGTGGAGATAACATCGCATGTCAACGAGGCAACGACTGTATTTGCACGAGTTCCTCGTCATGCACGACCTCGAATCGAGCGAATCGTTTATCCTTTAACGTTGAATGACAAAATTTTGAGGCTTGTATGATGCATGTGAAAATGTTTTCAACATGCGTTCTTTAACAGATAACTCCCAAATAGGAAGATTTATCGTCTTGCAAGCGACTCGACCCCATATATGGGGGTGTGGATAACTCTACGGAGCGTAAGTGGCTGAAACGTGCGTTCTATGAATTATTGTTTTCTCGATGAATTGCGCGTTGACCTTTTAACGTTGAGCGACCTTAAAAAAACAAAACTTTTAATTATCCCGTAGGCTTTTCGTGTTGTACTTTTCGATAGTTATGCTAGAATGTCAACACGCTGAGATATGGATGTGGAGATCGAGTCGCATCTTGTAATCCCTGTGAGTCTCTGAATCACAACAAAATAACCTTGAAATTAGCCGCTGACGAAGCGGATTAACTTCGCATTTTGCAATCACGGTCGCTGAGGAGTCATTATGAACGCAGAACAGGCATGGCAATCCGTACTAGGGCAACTTCAAATGGAGATGCCGCGCGCCTCGTTTGATACCTGGGTGCGCGATACCCGACCTGTTTCCTTTCAAAATGGCATGCTGACCGTCGGGGTCCGCAACGCGTACGCGCGCGACTGGCTGGAGAATCGGCTTGCCAGTACGGTCAATCGCCTGTTGGGCGGCATTTTGAATGGGAGTGTGGCTGTCAGTTTTGTCGTACATGGCAATGAAAAAGAGGCGGAAGTAGCTGAGCCGCAGTCTTCATCGGTGGATGTTGCCCCTACCCTCGTCGAAAATCCCCGCAATTCGACGTTGAATCCCCGCTATGTCTTTGAAAACTTCGTCGTCGGCTCAGGCAACAGGTTAGCACACGCGGCGTGCCTCGCTGTTGCCGAGAAACCTGCCCGTGCCTATAACCCGCTATTCGTATACGGGGGTGTTGGGTTGGGCAAAACTCATCTGCTTCACGCGATTGGTAACGCCTGCCACGCGCGCGGCTTGAGCGTGCTGTACGTTTCCTCCGAAGAATTCACCAATGACATGATCACTGCCATTCGCACGCACACTACGCAGGCGTTCCGTGAGAAATATCGTTCGATTGACGTGCTATTAATTGACGACATTCAATTCATTGCTGGCAAAGAATCCACGCAGGAGGAGTTCTTCCACACTTTCAATACCCTGCACGGGCAGGATAAGCAGATCATTGTTTCGTCGGATCGCCCGCCGAAGTCACTCGTCACCTTGGAGGAGCGCCTCCGCTCCCGATTTGAGTGGGGACTCTCGGCGGACATCCAGCCGCCCGATTTGGAGACGCGACTCGCCATCCTGCGCTCGAAGGCGGAACGGACGGGCAGGCAGGTTTCGGACGATATCCTCGAGAGCATCGCCCGCCGCGTACAGTCCAATATTCGCGAGTTGGAGGGCGCGCTCAACCGGGTCATTGCGTTTGCCGACCTCAGCGGTACGTCGCTCACGCCGAATCTAGTTGAAATGGCACTTGCCGACCTATTACCCCAAAAGAAGAATATACCTCCCCGCAAAATCCTGGAATCGGTAGCTGAAATAGAGGGCGTAACAGTCGACGATTTACTCGGACAAAATCGTTCAGCAAAAATCGCTATTCCTCGGCAGTTGGCAATGTATATTTTGCGGCAGTATAACGAAATCTCTTTGCCTCAGGTCGGCGAAATTCTTGGTGGACGAGATCATACAACGGTCATGTATGCAACTAAGAAAGTCGATGAAAATGAAAAGCTGAGAAATCGCGCCAAGAAAATTTGGGATTCTTTGAACCAAGACTTGATAAGTTGAGAAACAAATCTTTGGTTGATACTTGAGAAGAGTATCTTGCCTTACTTATTTGCGGAAATGCTCCATCGGGGTGCAGGTTTGCCCCGATGGAACATTTAACGAGGGCGAACCAAACCTCCCGGAGGAAAGAAGCGGGATTCGAAAGAATCCTGTGTTATAATCCCGCCGCTCCCTGAAAGTTTGGGAGCACCATCTTGCCTGGGACGGGCATCGAGCGTCCCTGAGCGGGTAACCCATTCCCGCTAAACTTATTCCTGCCGTGAAAGACGCGGCAGACTGCTAGGAGAACAATGGCTGTAATTTCAATGAAAGCCCTGCTTGAGAGCGGCGTCCATTTCGGGCATCGCACCAACAAGTGGGACCCGCGCATGAAGCCGTATATTTTTACGGAGCGCAACGGCATTCACATCATTGACCTGCAACAGACATCCAAAATGCTGAGCCAGGCATACAATGTGATTCGCGACGCGGTGGCGAACGGCGGGACGGTGCTGTTTGTCGGCACGAAGCGACAGGCGCAGGAGACAGTTGCAGAGGAAGCCGCGCGCTGTGGAATGCCGTACGTGACCGAACGCTGGATGGGGGGCATCCTCACGAACTGGTCCACGATGCACGACCGCATTCAGGAATTCGAACGGCTCGAAAAGATGCGCGACACCGGCGAGCTCGACCGCTTGACCAAAAAGGAGGGCTTGCTGATCGAACGTGAGATCGTCCGATTGACGACCCGCTTTTCGGGTATCCGCTCGATGAAGCGCCGACCGGACCTGCTCTTCATCATTGATGTGGGGCGTGAGGATTCTGCAGTGCACGAAGCGAACTTGCTCAATATTCCCATCGTTGCTCTCGTGGACACAAACTGCAATCCGCAGGATATTGATTATGTGATTCCCTCCAACGACGACGCGATCCGTGCCATCAAATTGCTTGTGGCAAAGGTGGCAGATGCGGTGCTGGAAGGCAAGTCCATGCGCAAGGAAGAAGAGCCCGAAGAAATGCCTGCCGATGATGCAAAGGGCAAATCGGAGCGGACTTCACGCAAGGCTCCCAAGGTCGTTGAGACCGACGAAGAGTTGGCGGATGACGATCTGCTCGGCGAAGCCACACTGGCGAAGATGAGCGCTTCCCGTAAAGTCGCGACACCCGAAGCCGATCCCGCGGCTGACAAAAAAGAGGAAAAAGTTCCTGAACCGGCTGAATCCGCAAAAGAAGAACCTGCAAAGAGTGAGGGAGAATAGTCAGGCATGGAAATTACGACTGAGATGATCAAGGAATTGCGCGCCGCGACGAATGCCGGCGTGCTGGATTGTCGCAAGGCGCTCGAAGAATCGGGCGGCGACTTTCAAAAAGCTGTGGACTGGCTCCGTGAAAAGGGTATGGCGACCGCCGCGAAGCGTGCCGACCGTGAAGCGTCGCAAGGAGTTGTAGAGTTGTATTCGCACGGCGGCGGGCGCGTGGGTGTGATGGTGGAAGTGAACTGCGAGACGGACTTCGTGGCGCGCTCGGATAAATTCCGCGAGCTGGCTCACGAACTGGCGTTGCAGATCGCCGCCTCCGCGCCGCGCTACCTCAAAGCGGAGGAAATTTCCGCCGAGGTGCTCGAACACGAAGCAGAGATCGCCCGCGCACGCGCAAGAGAGGAAGGCAAGCCGGATAACGTGCTCGAAAAGATCGTGCAGGGACGGCTCGAAAAGTTCAAAGATGAAGTTGTGCTCTCGCGGCAGGTGTATATCCGCGATGAATCGCTGACCGTGGAAAAGTTGATCCTGCAGACGGTCGCCGCCATCGGCGAAAACGTGGTCGTCCGACGCTTTCAGCGCTGGGAATTGGGCGAGAGCTTGAACAATTAAAGTAGAATGACCAACCATCTGGTTGGTCATTTTTTTGACCCCTCCCGCCCTTCGGGCTCTTGGGGTTAAAGGAGAGATATGAGCGACATCAAGTACAAACGAATCCTCCTCAAGTTGAGCGGAGAGGCCCTTGGCGGCGAATCAGGCTTTGGGATTGATGTAGATGAAGCTGAATCCATTGCCAGACGCATCAAAGAAGTCCATGAGATGGGCGTGCAAGTGGCGATCGTCATCGGCGCGGGTAATCTATGGCGCGGCAAACAAGGACTCGAACGCGGCATGGATCGCGCCACCGCCGACTACATGGGCATGCTTGCCACAGTGATGAACGCGCTGGCGCTGATGGACGCGCTCGAACGCGGCGGTGTGTATACGCGCGTATTATCCGCGATCGAGATGCGCCAGATCGCTGAGCCCTATATCCGCCGCCGCGCCATGCGTCACCTTGAAAAGAGGCGGGTGGTCATCTTCGGCGCAGGTACGGGAAATCCATTCTTCTCCACCGATACCGCTGCAGCGTTGCGCGCCACAGAGATCGACGCGAACGTGGTCATCAAAGCCACCAAGGTGGACGGGGTGTATGACTCGGACCCCAAGAAGAACCCCGACGCGAAGAAATTCGACACGCTAAAGTACATTGACGTGATCAACCGCAGGCTCGAAGTGATGGACAGCACCGCCATCACGCTGTGCATGGAGAACAAACTTCCCATCCTTGTGGTGAATCTTTGGGACAACCACGCGCTGATTGCCGCGCTCAAGGGCGAAGCCGTGGGCACGCTGGTGCAGGATTGACACTCTCGCACAGTTCCCGACTCGCTCGCAAACAGCCGTTGTATAGCGAATTTTGAAATTTTGGTGTATCCTTGTAACGGCTTTGAGGTGCGAATCAAGACCTGAATCCAAACATCCTAAAAGCACCTTTAGAAAAATCCGCAGGAGGCTGTGGTGATCAAAGATATCCTCAACAGTGCAGAAACCCGCATGCGCAGCGCCATTCAAGTCCTTCACGATGATCTTGCCGCCGTCCGTACGGGACGCGCAAGCCCCGGACTGGTCGAAAAACTCTCCATTGAATATTACGGAACGCCGACGCCTCTCATGCAGTTGGCTTCGATCAGCGTGCCCGAACCGCGCACGTTGACCATCAAGCCGTTCGACGCGTCCACGTTGAAGACCATCGAGAAGGCGATTCAAACCTCGGACCTGGGGCTGAACCCAAACAACGACGGTAAAGTCATCCACCTCAACCTTCCGCCGCTGAACGAAGAGCGCCGCCGCGACCTTGTGAAGCACGTACATCACCGCCTCGAGGAAGCGCGCATCGCCATCCGCAATATCCGTCGTGACGCGCACAACGACCTGCGCGATTTCGAAAAGGAAAAGTTGATCTCGGAAGACGACCTCAAGCGCGGTGAGGACGACTTGCAAAAACTCACGGATAAATACGTTGAAGAGGTCGCGATGCAAGGCAAGACAAAAGAATCCGAGATCATGGAAGTATAGTATGTCATTGCCAGGGTGATTGAGTAGTTCCGAGCGATAGCGAGGAACGTATCGAAACCACCCGGAGCAAGCTCCAGTCTTGTGGGGAGATTGCTTCGTCGCTTCACTCCTCGCAATGACAATGAATGATATGACCGAATCCCCTACTAATATCCCTCCCGATAAGATTCCGCGGCATGTTGCCATGATCATGGACGGCAACGGACGCTGGGCGATATCACGGGGACTGCCGCGCCTCGCAGGGCATAAGGCCGGCACCGAAAACTTGCGACGCGTCATCCGCGCCTCCGTGGAATTTGGAGTGAAGTACCTCACCATCTACGCCTTCTCAACCGAAAATTGGGGCCGGCCGCCCGAAGAGGTGCAGGGATTGATGTTCATTCTCGAAGATGTGATTGACCGCGAGCTTGCTGAACTGCACAAGGAAGGCGTGCAGTTGCGTCACATCGGGCGGTTGGAAAGGCTTGCGCCGAACTTGAAAGAAAAAGTGCTAAAAGCCATCGAATTGACGAAACACAATGACCGCCTCGTGCTCAACGTGGCGTTCAACTACGGCGGGCGCGACGAGATCGTCAACGCGATCCAGAACATCATGAAGGACGGCGTTCCGCCCGAAGATGTGACGGACGAACTGGTCAGCCGTTATCTCTACACCGCCGGCACACCGGACCCCGACCTCATCATCCGCACGTCGGGTGAGTTGCGAGTGAGCAACTTCCTCATCTGGCAGGCGGCGTATTCCGAATGGTACGTCACGCCGACGTATTGGCCCGATTTCAACCGCGAAGAATATCGCCGCGCGCTCGAAACGTTCGCCTCTCGCGAGCGGCGCTACGGAAAGGTCTCATCGAAGGAATACGAGGCTTCGAATGCCTAGGCGGGTACTGACCGCGATCGCGCTGGCAATCATCGGCTTGCCAGCCATTATCTATGGAGGCGTTTTCTATTTCGTTGTGATCACCATCGTGCTGGTCGGGAGCGCGTGGGAGTTCGTGCGCATGTACCGCGCGGTTCAGTGCGAACCGCATGAATGGGTCACGATCGGAGGCGTGCTGTTGACAGCCACAGCGCGCTTCTTTTTTGCCGAAGCCGCGATACCGGTGCTGGTGTTTTCGATCATGGCGGCGATGATCGTACATTTGCTGGCGTTCGAACGCGGCAGGGACAAAGCCGCGCTCGATTTTTGCATCACGCTGGCCGGCATTGCCTACATCGGCTGGCTCGGTTCGTATCTGCTCGACCTGCGTGCGCTTCCTGCGGGCGGATGGTGGCTGATGCTCGTCCTGCCGCTGGTGTGGGCGGGAGACACCGGCGCGTATTCCATCGGCGCGGCGTACGGCAAACACAAGATGACGCCGCGCATCAGCCCGAAAAAAAGCTGGGAGGGATATTTCGCCGGCGTGTTCACAGCGGTGATCGTCGGCGCGTTCTTCTCGTATGCATATTCCACGCTGGGACCGCAACCGCTTGGCGAATGGATAACGCCGTTGCAAGGCGCGCTATTTGGTTTGGTGATCGGCGTGCTGACACCGCTCGGCGACCTCGGCGAAAGCATGTTCAAACGGCAGAGCGGCATGAAAGATTCGAGCCATATCTTTCCCGGGCACGGCGGCTTCCTCGACCGCGTCGACTCGTGGCTGTGGGGCGCGCCGCTCGGCTATTTCTTGATCCAATTTTTCATTTTCTAAACGGAGGTCTGATGGAGATCAAAAGCGACCCGACCAGAAACCTTGCACTCGAACTTGTGCGCGTCACTGAAGCCGCCGCCATGGCGGCGGGACGCTTCATGGGACGCGGCGACAAAGAGGCGGCGGACCAAGCCGCCGTCAACGCGATGCGCATCGTCCTCCAGACGGTGTATATGAACGGGGTCATCGTCATCGGCGAAGGGGAGAAGGATAACGCGCCGATGCTGTACAACGGCGAACAGGTGGGCAACGGTCTGGGATTGGAGTTCGACGTTGCCGTGGATCCCATTGACGGGACTCGCCCGCTGGCGTTCGGCAGATCGAATTCGATTGCCACGGTTGCGATTGCGCCGCGCGGCTCCATGTTCGACCCCGGTCCGTTCGTGTACATGAACAAGATCGCGGTCGGACCCGAAGCGAAGGGCAAGATCAACATCGAGTTGTCCATCACCGAGAACCTCAAGGCGATTGCCAAAGCCAAACGCAAGGATGTGGACGACCTGACGACGATCATCCTCGACCGCGACCGCCACAAGGACATGATCGCCGAGATCCGTAAAGCGGGCGCGCGCATCCGCCAGATTCCCGACGGCGACGTGGCGGCGGCGTTGATGACCGCGTGGCCCGACTCCGGCGTGGACGTGTTGTTCGGCGTGGGCGGCACGCCCGAAGGCGTGCTTGCCGCGTGCGCTTTGCGCGCCATGGGCGGCGAGATCCAGGGCAAACTGTACGCGCGCGATGACGATGAACTGCGCCGCGGGCGCGAAGCCGGCTTCGATTTCGACAAGGTGCTGACGATGGACGACCTTGTTTCGTCGGAGGATGTGTTCTTCGCTGCGACGGGAATAACCGATGGCGAATTCCTGAAAGGCGTGCGCTACTTCGGCGACGGTGCCAGCACCGACTCGCTCGTAGTGCGCGGACTGACCGGCACTGTGCGTCAGATCACAGCCACGCATCAGATTGACAAACTGAATCGTCTCGGCGCGGTGGAATATTAGGGGCGCTGTATCCCCTCTCCCCTCGGGAGAGGGTTGGGGTGAGGGCTTGCTTGACACCCCCTTTCCCTGCACGTATAATCTCGCTCGCCTTCCTCGATAGCTCAATTGGCAGAGCGAGCGGCTGTTAACCGCTAGGTTCCAGGTTCGAGCCCTGGTCGAGGAGCTTTGACCAAATGAATTTGCCTTTAGCTATTGTGCTAAGGGCAAATTGCGTCTTGCAATGTTAATGAGCATTGACTCGTAGAAATCGCTCGATAGGGATTCCTGATAATATGAATGAAGTGAAATTTCAAACATGGGATGATTTTGATGGGGAGATCCGCAACATTGTCCAGAGACATCGTCAATATAGAGTAGATGCTACTCCATTTGAGATATATTTTAGAGGTCAATCCGATGCGAGTTGGCGTTTGAAAACAACTTTAGAAAGGTTCGTGAAACGACAACTGTCAGTCTTGGAATACTTCAAAATGATTGACCAAATCCGGTACCGCATAGAAACGTTTACGGGTCAAAAATGGAGATCGCCTTCTCAAGAAGAAGTGGACAATTGGCTATCTAACTTACATCCAAACCAGAAGGAGTATTTTCCAGATTTTGAATTTATGACGTACCTTAGGCACCATGGTTATCCATCCCCTTTTCTTGACTGGACGGAATCGCCATACGTGGCTGCTTATCTTGCATTTCGTGATGTTACAAGCGCATCTGAAGCAGTTGCAATTTATTATCTTAGTATACCTACGATGGGGAAAGTATTTCCGCCATATTTGGATAATACACCAAATATTTTCATCCTAGACAATCAAGTTCAAACTAATAGACGCCATTATCTGCAGCAGAGTGTGTATTCCATCTGCATTGAACAGAAGGGGGAACAACACTTCTATTCAAATCACGAAGACTTGCCTGTTATGGAGAGCTTTCTTACCAAATATGTCCTTCCAGCGAGCGAAAGGGTGCATGCACTAACGAGCCTAGATCGATTCAATCTTAATGCTTACTCTTTATGGGGAACAGAGGAGAGCCTATTGGAAACAATGTACCTTAGAAGTTTTCTGCACGAAAAGATTGTTGAGGAACAGTTACCTTTTGTAAAGGATGGCCGCAAAATTACATGATTTAGGCTGAACAATCCATGTTCGAAAATGTGCTATTGGTTGAAAGCAGACCTTGTTCGATAAGGAGAACCTCCATGCAATCTTTCATCTTCGACGATGCCATCACCTTCAAAGTCACTACTCAGCGAGATTATGCCATGAAACTTCGCGTTATAATGAATTGCGGAGCGATGATCCATGAATCAATTTGATCGCATCACATTTGACCCGCTGGTAATGGGCGGAAGAGCCTGTATTCGCGGCTTGCGAATCACTGTCTCGCTGATCGTCAATCTGGTAGCCAACGGCATGAACGCAGCGCAGATCGTCAAGGAGTATTCCTTTCTCGAAGAGGAGGATGTGCGTCAGGCGTTGCAATACGCGGCGTGGCTGGCAGATGAATCTGTTCAGGTATTGGAACCCTCCACTGCATGAAATTCCTGGCAGATATGGGTATCTCGCCACGCGTGGTTTCTGCGTTGCGGGAGCGGGGTCACGAGGCAATGCATTTACAGGACGAGGGCTTGGGTACACTGCCCGATGGAGACATCCTTGCGAAAGCGCGCAAAGAAGGAAGCGTATTGCTGACCCACGATTTGGATTTTGGAGAATTGCTTGCGGCAAGTGGCGGCAGTTTACCGAGTGTTATCATTTTTCGGCTGAAAGACATGCGTGCGGAAAACATCAAGGTTCACTTGTTTTCGATTCTCGAAAAACAATCGGATGGGCTTGAAACCGGCGTGGTCTGTTCGGTGACCGAACGAAAAGTGCGAGTGCGCAAATTGCCCATATAAAACCTGGGCTTAATCTTATTAGAGGAGAATCCCCATGCGATCTTTCATCTTCAACGACGCCATCACCTTCAAACTCGCCACCCAACAGGACGATAACAGCGCTAAAGTGCAAGTGTTCGTTGGCGTGTTCCTCGGCGTGATGTTGCGCTGGGTGTACGGCGTTGCCGTGGTCGTAGCTCGCACCGGCGAGCCGTGGAACTTCGGCACGTGGACGACGATCCTTGCCCGTTTCGTCGCGGCGCTGATCGTGACGGTGTTCGTCTTTTCAGGCTATTGGCAGAAGGTCAAAGACCAACCCGCCAGCATGAGGTTCTGGAACTCGCTGGCGTATGGAATTTCGATCGACGCGCTCGTCGGTCCGTGGGTGGCGTGATTCTCACCCCGAAGGACGCGAAGATCGCTGAGAAAAGCACAATTTAGCTTCGCGCCCTTGGCGTGCTTTGCGGTTAAATAAAAGAGAGAAGCCTCACGCTTCTCTCTCTTCATTACTCGCTCTTATCACTGCTCTTCGACTCGCTCGCCTTGCTCTCCGATTTCTTCTCAGGCTTCGCGTCGCTCGAAGATTTTCCGTCCGATTTCTCGCCTGAAGACGACTTGTCCGTCGAAGCGGATTTACTGCTCGAGGAAGATTTGTGGTCGGTGGCGTAGAAGCCCGATCCCTTGAAAATGACCTTGGTCGGGGTGATGACCTTCTTCAACGCTTTCTTTTTGCAGTTGGGGCAGGTCTTCAGCGGTGCATCGTGAAAGAACTGATGCCGCTCGAACTGCGTGCCGCATGAACCGCAACGATAGGTGTAAACAGGCATAGGTCGGTGTGCTCCAAATCAGCGGAGCATTATATCATGCCCTTTAGGGTACATCACGACCCTACGGTTTCCACAGCAAAAGGTTGGAGAACGTTTCCAGCGTTGTCTCTGCTGTGATGCTGTGACGATACAGGTAATAGATATTTTCCTTGCTTTGTAATGAATCATCCCCCAGTCCCATCGCGGCGATGTAACCTGCGAACTTCACGAAGCCCAACGAATCACTGTCGTACGCGCCGAAAGGATACGCAAAGCTTCGGACGGGGACATCGAGATACGCTTCGAGTCTCTGCCGCGATTTGACGATCTCCTCCTCCTGTTTGCCGGGTCGCGATGGTAATTCAACATGGCTCACGCCGTGACTACCGATCTCCCAGCCGGCGCTGTTCAGTTCGCGGATCTGGTCACGGTCCATGAACAAGCCCGCGCCGATGAAGTTGTGCACGATGTAGGCTGTGCCGGTGAACCCGTATCGCTGCATGATCGGAAACGCGTCGGTGTACATGGTTTCGCTTCCGTCGTCGAAGGTGAGTAGGATCGGTTTGTTGGGAAGTTGCGCGCCGCGTTGAATCGCTTCGACCAAGAGTTCAACCGATATCGTTCGATACCCTTGCGTGTATAAGTAATTCATCTGGCTTTCGAACACTAACGGCGAGACGTAGTACAGGCTGTATTTTTGAGAATAGCCGACATGATGATACAAGAGGATCGGCACGACGACCTGTCCCGGTCCCTGAAAGGCAAATTCGGGCGTCGGAGTTGAGGTCGGCGTGAGGGTAGAGGTCGAGGTTGAAGTGGGGGAGGGTGTCAGCGTTTCGGTGGGCGTAAACGTTGGGGTGACCGTTATAGTCTCACTCGGCGAAGGAAGCGGGCTGACAGTCCACGTGGGTTCGAGGGTTGGGGTTGGAGTCGGCGTGGCGATGAGTCCAAATCCCCCGCATCCTAAAGTCGCCAGCGTCATTGCGAGGAGCGAACGAAGTGAGCGACGTGGCAATCTCAACCTCGAGGAGATTGCTTCGACTCGCTCCGCGAATCTCGCAATGACATTCTGCATTACATCGGATGATTGATATCCCACAAAATTCGCAAGCCGTCGAGCGTGAGCCACGGCGCGATGATCTGGATCGCATCGGTCTCTTGCGCGACGATCTCTGCGAGGCCGCCTGTGGCGATGACCTTCATCGTGGGACCAAGTTCCCTGCGGAAACGCTCGACCATGCCCTCGACCATGCTCACGTAGCCGAACAACAAACCCGCCTGCATGGCGTGAACGGTGTTGCGTCCGATGACCGACGGCGGGCGCTGCAGGTCAATGCGTGGAAGTTTCGCCGCGTGCGTGAACAACGCTTCGGTGGCGAGATTGATCCCCGCCGTGATCGCACCGCCGAGATATTCGCCGTCTTTGGTGATGGCGTTGAACGTCGTCGCAGTGCCGAAGTCAATGACGCACGCGGGCCCCTTGTAGAGATACGCGACCGCTACTGCGTCCGCGATGCGATCCGCGCCGACAGCGCGCGGGTCTTCGTAACGGACTTTAATTCCCGTTTTGATTCCTACGTCAATGATGAACGGTTCGATTTCGAGATATTCGCGGCACGCTTGGATCACCCGCCCTGTGAGTTGCGGCACCACCGATGCCAGTGAAATGCCCTTCACTTGTTTCGCTGTGACCTTTGCGTTCTGCAACAACCCCTGGAATTGCAGACCGTATTCATCGGGCATGCGGGCATGGTCAGTGGCAAGCCGCCAGTGTGAGCCAAGTTCGTTGCCGTTGTATAGACCAAGCGTCAGGTTCGTGTTGCCAATGTCGATGGCGAGGAGCATGAGGCAAGTATAACGGAAACAGGTAAACAAGTACACAAGGAGATACGTGTTTACCTGTCTACTTGTCTACCTGCCTACGTTTTCACCTTCACCGCCTCGATGATCTCCGCCACCATATCATACTTATGGAATTGCGGCATGACGTATACGCCTCCCGCCCACGGTTTGATCTGCTCCACCAGTTCGACCGCGATCTCCACCCCGGCTCTCACTCCCTCCTCGCCCGCGGCTTCGATCCGCTTCCGCGTCTCGTCTGGTATGAAGATACCCGGCACCTCGTGGTGCAGGAAGTTGGCATGCCTCACGCTGACCAGCGGCAATATGCCAACGAGGATCGGCTTGTCCAATTTCCCGTGTTTCTTTTCGTAGGCTTCGAGCAGTTTCGGTCCGTCGTCCGGGCGATAGGCGGGTTGCGTGAGGAAAAAATCCGCGCCCGCGTTGATCTTTCGATGCATGTTCTTTATTTCCGCATCCACATCGGGTGGGCACAAGTTCAACGCCGCGCCGACGAAGAAATTCGTCGGTTGCCCGATACTCGTGCCGGAATGATCCACGCCGGCGTTGAACCCCTGCTTGACGAGTTTGATCAGACCCGAAGGCACAAGGTCGTAATTGTCCATCGCTTCGGGGTAATCACCGACGGAGGTCGGGTCGCCCATTACCACGAAAATGTTTCGGATGCCCAGCGCGTGCGCGGCGAGCAGGTCGCCCTGCACGCGCAAGAGGTTGCGCCCGCGTGTGGGGAAGTGTAGCGTGGTCTCGACCCCGACTTTCCGTTGCACCACATCGCACACCGCCCATGCCGACATCCTCATGCGCGCCATCGGCGAGTCGGCGACGTTGATCACGTCCGCGCCCGCGTCTGCGAGGAGTGAGGCGCCCGCGAGCAGTTTGTGGGTCGAGAGTCCGCGCGGCGGGTCCATCTCAACTGAGATAGCGAATTCGCCGCGTCCGAGTTTTTGCGCAAATTGGGTGGGCGGTTCCGCGTCCGGAACGTCGGACGGCTCCAACGCTTCCGCAGTGTGTATCAACACCGACGCGCGTTGGTTTGATTCCAACGCATTCTTCATCACCGCGATGTGTTGCGGCGTCGTGCCGCAACACCCCCCTACCACGCACGCGCCGGTTTCGCGAAATGACAGCGCGTAATCGCCAAAGTAATCGGCGTCCGCGGGGTACATAATGCGCCCGCCCACCTGTTCGGGCCAGCCCGCGTTCGGCTTGACCCAGAACTTGCCTTCAGGCGCAGCCTGACTCATCTGCTTCAGAATGCGAAGCAGTTGTGCCGGTCCGCCTGAGCAGTTGACGCCGATCACATCCGCGCCCGCGTCGCGCAGCGTCTGCGCCACTTTCATCGGTTCGTCGCCAAGCAAAGTGCGATCATCGCGGGTGAAGGTGACGGAGGCGACAACGGGCAATTTACATGTTTGTTTCGCGGCTTTGATCGCCTCGCGGATTTCGTACAGATCGCTGAACGTTTCCATGACGATCAGGTCAACGCCGGCATCTGCCAGCGCGTGGATTTGTTCGGCGAACGCCTCGCGCGCCTCTTCAGGCTGGACTCTCCCAAACGGCGCGATACGCACCCCCAGCGGACCCACATCCCCCGCGACGAGCACATCCTTGAACGACGCGGCTACGACGCGTTTGGCGAGGTCCACGCCCGCTTTGTTGATCTCAACGACGTCATCTTGCAGTCCATGTTTGGTGAGTTTGAAGCGGTTCGCGCCGAAAGTATTCGTGATGATCAACTGCGCGCCCGCTTCAATATACGCGCGATGGATCTCCGCCACCGCGGCGGGGTTGGTCAGGTTGAGTTCGTCAAAGCATTTGTCGAACCCAACGCCGCGTGTGTGGAGCATGGTCCCCATCGCGCCATCAGCAAGCAGGGTTTGGTATTCAAGCAATTCTAAAAATCTATTAGTCATAGTTTATGCTTTCATCAACTGTTCAACGCGGCTTTCACCGACCGAGTAATACTTTGCCTTCGGGTGATGAACGATGACCGCCGCGGTGGACTGTTCGGGAATCAGTTGATATGCCGCGCTCAAACTCATGCCGAGTTCGGTCGTCACCGCGGGTAACAATTCAAAGATCTTTGAGTGATCTTCCAACTCCGGGATGGCGGGATAGCCCCATGAGTAGCGTTTGCCCTGATTCTCAGGGATGCCCATCTCGCGACGGAGGTGTTCGTGGAGGTAATTTGCGGTCGCCTCCGCGGCTTGGACGGCGAGACCGTGAGTGAAGTAGGCTTCGGTGTAATCGTGCGCGGCTTGGAGCTTGTCAAATTTTTCGGAGGCTTCTTGCCCAACGGTGACAACTTGAAATGCGACAGTGTCCATTCGACCTGACTCAACAGGCGAGTAATAATCTGCGAGGCAGAGATGTTCGTCATACGGTTGGCGCGGGAAGGAGAAGCGGGTCAGCGTTTCATCGAGATTTTCGGGATTGTAGACGATCAGGTCGTCTCCTTCGGCTTGGCAGGGGAAGAGACCGTACACGCCTTGCGGGACAAGCCATTTGAAGCGTTGGGCATCCTTCTTCATCTTTTGCAAGCGCGCATCGAACTCGGCTTTGAGCTTGTCCCATTCTGCGCCGTGGGTGTTCTTCGCACCCCAGGAGAGCCGATAAAGTTCATTGATATTGAGGTGTGTAAGGACGATCTCAAGCGGCATGTTTTTGACGACGCGCATTCCCAACTTGGCGGGAGGCAGAGTGATCCGTTCTGCTTGAATGTTCGAGCGCTGGGTTGTAGGTGCAGTGGCGGGTTTTACGTTGGCGCGACCCAGTTCCATGTCCGCTTCTTTGCGGACTTGTTCAAGCAGGGCGGGCTTGCGGTCTGTGTCGATGAGTTGATCCATTGTTTCGAGACCTTCGAAGGCGTCTTTACAATAGAAGACACCAGACTCGTAGAAGTCGCCGCCTTCGGTTTGGAGGATGCGACGCCCGAAGCGGCGGTTGATGGCGGCGCCACCGATGAGCACAGGGAAACTTAGGTTACGGCGGTGCAATTCATTGACGATGAGCGGCATCTGCTTCGATGTGGATACCAGCAACGCTGACAGACCAATCGCAGTTGCATTCGCTTCCACAGCTTTGGAGATGATCGTTTCTGCAGGGACTTGTTTACCGAGATCGATCACTTCGTAGCCGTTGTTCGAGAGAATTGTTTTTACGAGATTCTTGCCAATGTCGTGTACGTCGCCGTAAACCGTCGCGATGACAACTGTTCCCTTGCTGACACCTTCCTTTTTCTCTAAATAATTCTCAAGATGGGCGACGGTCTTCTTCATCACTTCGGCGGATTGGAGCACGAAGGGCAATATCAATTCGCCCGCGCCGAACTTGTCACCGACTTCTTTCATGGCGGGGAGGAGGACGTTGTTGAGAGTGTGAACGGCGGTTTCATGCTTAGTAGGGAAATTACCGCGATTGATGATTTCATCAATATCCGCTTCGACACTGTCTTTCTTGCGGTGGACGATCTTCCAGTGCAAGCGCTGTTCGGGAGTCATGCCTTCAGTGGGATCGGCGAGGGATGTTTCGGATGTCGGCGTGACCTTTTCGTAGTGCTCAATGTAACGTTGTAGCGCATCGGCACGGCGGTTGAAGATCAAATCTTCTGCGAGTTCTTTCTCTTCGTCTGAGATGTCGGGATAAGCCGTGACGTGTGCAGGATTCACAATTGCCATATCCAAGCCGGCTTGTACGCAGTGGTAGAGCATGACAGAATTCAACACAGGGCGAGCGTGTGGAGCAAAGCCAAAGGATAAGTTGCTCACGCCCAGAGATGCCATAACACCAGGCAGGTTTTGCTTGATGAGGCGAATCCCTTCAATGGTTTCGATGGCGGAGTTGACGAATTCTTCGTCGCCTGTGGCGAGGGTAAAGGTTAGTGCGTCATAGACCAGGTCTTCCGGTTTAAGCCCGTGATCGTTGACAGCGATATCGTAGATGCGTTTAGCGACTTCGAGTTTTTTCTCACGGGTCTTTGCCATGCCGTTCTCGTCGATCGTCAACACGATGACGGCGGCGTTATGTTCTTTGGCGAGTTTGAAAATCTTATCGGCTTTGTCGCGACCTGATTCGAGATGCGTTGAGTTGATGAGACACCGTCCAGGTGCGGTCTTGAGTGCGATTTCGAGAACATCAAGTTCGGTGGAGTCGATCACTAAAGGAACATCCACGCCCATCTCAAGTTTCTTGACGACCTTGCGCATGAGTTCGGCTTCGTCGGGGCGTTCGGTGACGGCGCAGGAGATGTCGAGGGCGTGTGCGCCGAAGTCCACTTGTTCGCGGGCGATCTCAAGGATCGAGTCGTAATCTTCTTCGAGCAGGAGTCGCTTGAATTTGCGTGAGCCCTGGGCGTTGAGCCGCTCGCCCAGCAGGGTGGGGGGAGGGTCTTGACGCATAGCGATCGCTGACATGGCAGAGGCAAGTTGAGGCGTAGAGTGAAGCGGGGAGGTGGTAATTGGTAACTGGTAATTGGCGAGGCGATCCACCAGCAATTTGAGGTGCGCTGGAGTCGTTCCACAACATCCGCCGACAACTCGAATGCCATGCTTCGTTACGAACTCGTACATATCATTCGCGTATGGTTCAGGCTCGAGCGGATACACGGCTTGACCATCGACGTTGAGCGGCAAGCCCGCATTGGGGATGCACGAAACGGGGAGCGTGGCATTTTCGCCGAGGAACTGAATCGGCTGGCGCATGTGTTCGGGTCCCGTGGAACAGTTGAGACCGATGACATCGATGCCCATGCCTTCGAGGATGGCGAGCGACGCGTTGATGTCGGTGCCGAGCAGCATGCGGCCCGTCGTGTCGAGCGTGACCTGAGCCTGAATCGGCAAATAGACCTGAGTCTCATCCATGGCTTTGTGCAGACCGATGATGGCGGCTTTGACTTCGAGAATATCCTGCGAGGTTTCGATGAGCAGGACGTCCACGCCGCCGCGAATCAGACCGACTGCTTGCTCACGGAATGTATCCACGAGTTCATCAAAGCTGACGTTGGAGAGGTCGGGGTCGTTGGTGGAGGGAAGTTTGCCTGAAGGTCCGATGGAGCCAGCGACAAACCTTGGAGACTGGAGACTGGAGAATTCGTCTGCAAGACGACGCGCAAGACTCGCCGCGGTTTGATTCAGCTCAATAACTCGATCTTGCAAGCCATATTCCTTCATCGTGATGCGATTGGAACGGAAGGTGTCCGTTTCGAGCACGTCCACGCCGACTTCGAGGAACGAGCGATGGACCTTCTCCACGGCTTGCGGATACGAGATGACGAGGTAGTCATTGCATCCGTTGTATTGCTCGCCGCCGAAGTGCTCGGCAGTCAGGTTTTGCACTTGCAGGCTCGTTCCCATCGCGCCATCGAAAACTAAGACTTTCTTTTCGAGGGCGTCGAGGTAACGGCGGTTAGTGTAGTTGCGATTGGTCATTAATGCTCCTAATGAGGCTGAGTGTCTTTTATAAGTTTTCGTATGTTTCCAAGGCAACAACTTGCTTGTGGATTCAAAATGCCACAGGCGCACAAATTTGCCTGAACATCGTGATTGATTTGCTCAACAATAGTACTTTTCTGATTTTCAGTTACATCCTTGCGAATATTTCCAACATTATGTTTAAAGCAGTAACAAACTAATACATCATTATCCTGTTGGTGTTTTTGGAATACTCTGACTCGCAAATCGTCTTCAGTAAATATCTGCTTGTTATCTGTACTGTAATACACAACGGGACAATCAGGGTCGGGGCAAAAATAGTATTCTTTGTATGAAATTAGATTGATTGGCAATGTAAGCAGTGATTTCAAAATCAAAGAGTCAACCCTTTTGCCAACTTTATGATTGACGGAACATTCAGCCTTATTTGGCATCGAATTTGGTAATTGAACAGATATTAGATTTGACATTTCTGCCTCCTTTATGAATCAGATGGGCAAAACAAAGAAAACTTACACTTTAAGCGAATTTATCTCACATCAGGCGGCAGGGTCGCCTTCCCAGCAGGTGACATCCTGCCTTCGGCGATCATTTTGCGGGCACGGTCTTTGTTCGTGTTCGTCCAGTTCGATTTCGGTTTGCGCGGTGAGAAGCGCAAAGCAAAGCGTTCCTCGTCCATGCCTTTTTCGAGGTTATCGATCCAGCCGAAGCAGATGGCTTCCTCCACCGCCTCCACATAGTCAATGGACGGTTTCTTCGTAGCTTTTTTGTACCGAATCAGCCAAATGTCTTGCTTGGTTTGATGATTCTTTATCAGCCACTTGCGGAAGTCATCTCGGGTTGTGACGTAGATTGTTTCTCCGATTTGCATATCATTCAAACCTCGGTGGTCGAGTGTGGCGCGAAGCGCCACGTATCGAGACCACATCGTTTCAACAAAGCTCCTGTTCCTGTAAACTTTTGGTCTCGATACGGACGAGAAGAGCACTCGTCCTACTCGACCAACGAACCTCTATACAACAAAAAAACCTCTCGTAATGAGAGGCGACATTCATGATGAAGTCATCTCTCATCTCCCAGACAATCGGGCGAAATGCATCGCTCTGATATCTGCCGAAGTTGGCACCGTGTCCCGCAATGCAGGATGGTTGCCGAGGCGTCAACGGGTCGGTCCCTCAGCCTCTCTGGATGAGTAAATCCGTAAATTGTTTGCGAGTTATATCACGGCGGCGCGGGAATGTCAATTCGATATTTCGGTATAATCCTGCCATGAATTTTGAACGCGGGCAAAGATTCGTTTCATATTTTGGTCTGGTTGTATTTCTGATTGGATTGGGAGTCTTCGCCTACCTCGGCATTTACTTCCGTTACTGGGCAGACGATTGGTGCTACAACGCAGACTTCCGCAATTTGGGATTCCTCGAAACCCTGCGCGGCTACGTCTACAACGTGACGTACACTCCCAGCCGATATTCGGTGACGATCCTTGCGGGACTCTTCTATCCGCTCGGTGTGTTTGGACTTCAACTTCTTATCCCTCTCTCGCTTCTTCTCTGGACGTGGGGTTTGGCTCGCCTCATCAAGAACCTTTCCATCATTTCGGGTTTTTCGCTCTCCACTCTTCAAGCGACTCTGCTTTCCTGCGTCATCGTTTACTTTTCTGTATATCTCGCGCCGCATTTGTATCAATCGCTTTACTGGAACACCGGCTTCTTTACCTACACATTTCCCCTTGTATTGATTCCCTGGGTACTGACCTTCGTCACGGATCAAAACCCCACTAAGCTTAAAACAGTGCTCATCGCCTTGCTTTCCCTGCTCGCCGGCGGATTCTCAGAGGCGAGTTGCACGGTGCTTGTTTCCGTTTTGGCTCTGTACACCATCATCGCTTTTATCGGCTCGCGCTATCAGAAACCGTGGGCGAAAAAGACATTCGTCAACGCCCTTGTCGCGTTGATATTTGCATTGATTGCGATGGCGTTGTTGGCGTTCGCACCGACGACACAAATCCGTGCGGAGCGTTACGGTGAGCCAGCCAGCCTGCCAGAATTGGTAATTCTCCTCTTCAATTTCACGCGCGAGTTTGTCACGCTTTCGGTCAAAGACTACCAACAACTCCTCATAATTCTCCTTGCAGGTTTGTTCGGATTCATCTTGAGTTCAAAAAGCGACCGCCAATTCAATGTTCGAAATATGGTCGGGTTGGGAATCGGAATTTTCGCGCTGGCTGTCTTGCTCGTGGCCGCGTCGCTTAGCCCCAGCGCCTACGTCGAACGCGGACTCCCCATTGAACGTACTCTCATTATCCCGCGCCACATCATGGTGTCCGCCTTCGTCGCGATGAGTTGGGCTGGCGGATATGCTCTTCGTCATATCTATGCCCCAACTTGGCTGCAATATGCGGTGATAGCCGCTTTGCTTGTTACGCTCGCTTTTCCTGGTCTTACTGTTTTCAATGTTTCTCAATACATCCCAGTTTTCAGCGAGCGCGCCCGCCTCTGGGACGAGCGTGAAGCGGCGATTCTATCTGCAATTGCCGATGATCAAGATCGAGTCGAAGTCACCGCCATAGACGGGGCTCCCGTCGGCGGCATCCGCGATTTCGATCCGCTCGGCAAGAGAGGATTTTGGATCACCCGCTGCGCCATGGATTACTACGGGATTCGATTGCAAGTGGTGCTCCCATGAAAATCGCTGCGCTCGTCCCGATGCGTCATCACTCCCAGCGTGTGCCCGGAAAGAATTACCGCCTCCTGGCAGGCAAGCCGCTGTTCCATCACATAATCCAAACCTTGTTGACCGTGCCGGAGATCAATGAAGTGGCTGTGGATACTGACTCAAACGAGGTAAAAGAAGGGTTGCGCCATCATTTTCCAACCGTGAAAGTTATCAACCGTCCCGAAACCCTCCGAGCAGACGATGTGCCGATGAACGAAATCTTGATCCACGATACAGGTCAGGCAAAGGCAGATTTTTATTTACAGACGCACAGCACGAATCCCTTGCTCCGCGCAGAAACTATCTCGAAGGCGATCCAATTATTGCACGCCAATTACCCCGAACGCGACTCTCTCTTTTCCGTCACTCGTCTGCAAACTCGCCTCTACGACCAGCAAGGCAAGGCGATGAACCACGAGCCTAACGAATTGATCCAAACACAGGATTTGCCGCCCGTTTACGAAGAGAACTCGTGTATTTATATTTTCACGCGAGAGAACTTGCTTGCCAGCAAACACCGCATCAGCGACAAGCCGCTCATGTTCGAAATTGACGGCGATGAAGCCTGGGATATAGACGAAGAGCTGGACTTTGCCATCTGCGACTTCCTCCTGACGAGACGACTCAAGAATGAGTAGGTTGCTGCACCTGAAAAAAACGATGGGCAGGTGGTTTTCCATCCCCTGGTATCCCATCGTTTTCAGCGCGTACCCCGTATTGGCGTTGATGGCGGTCAACGCGGGACAGATCAAGGTGGAGGCGGGCTGGAGATCCTTGCTCGTTAGTCTCGTCCTTTCAGGGATTCTTTTTCTTCTGTTGCGACTCATCCTACGCAATTGGAACCGCGCCGCGTTCCTGTCTGCGTTGTGGATGGCATTGTTCTTCTCATACGGGCATGTTCACATCACACTGACAGAGAAGTTGACCGATGTTGACTTCGAATTGTGGTTATTAGTTGCATGGGTTGTCCTGTTGTTGCTTGCTATCATTTGGGCGATCAAGCGTCCTCCATACCCCGAGGGGTTGAACGTGATCTCGCTCGGGCTGACGGTCATGCTGCTATGGCAGATCAGTTCAAGTATCCCGATAGGAGGCGTGCATCGCGTGGCCGCGGAAAATGCTCCCGTGGCAGAAAACCTTGTGCGCCCAGCGGATCCGCCAGATGTGTATTACTTTATTCTCGATTCCTACGGACGCGATGATTTGCTAATGGAGGCTTACGGCTATGACAATAGCGCGTTCCTTGACGCGTTACGCGCACGCGGCTTTTATGTCGCGGAATGTAGTCAGGCAAATTATGTGCGCACAGAACTCTCAGTCGGTTCGTCGCTGAACATGTCGTATTTGCAGGACTTGGATTCAGCGTTTACTCCGGACAGCATCAAACGCCGCATCCTGTGGGATTCGCTCCAACATAGCGCCGCGCGCTATAACTTCGATGCCATGGGGTATACAACGGTTGCATTTGCCACTGGCTTCGCGTGGAGCGAGTTCGATGATGCGGATGTTTTTTATACGCCGCCGCCTTTTTCAGCCGGTATGACCGAGTTTGAAACGTTATTCCTCAAGACGACTCTTGCGCGTCACGCTCAAGATCTGGGTTGGGTGGACGCGGATTCGATCATGGGACAGAATTTTCGAGACCGCACGCTGCTGGTCTTCGACAAAATTGATGATATCGCGCGTATGCCCCAGCCCACCTTCGCCTACGTCCATGTGATCTCGCCTCATCCTCCTTTTGTGTTCGGTCCGAACGGGGAATATACCCATCCGGCTGACTTCTGGAACGAGAAGAAGCAGTATCCCAAAGATCTTTATGCACAGGGATATCAGAACCAACTAACCTTTCTGAACCAGAAAATTCTGGAGGCAATGGATACTCTTCTAGCCAGGTCGGATGCTCCGCCGATCATTATTCTGCAAGGCGATCATGGCCCATGGCACCAGCCGCGCGATAAACGGATGTGGATTCTGAATGCGTACTTCTTGCCTGGGCATCAAGACGGCTTATTCTCGAAGATATCGCCGGTCAATACGTTCCGCTACATCTTCAACGCGTACTTTGGCGGTGTGTATGAGATGCTGCCGAACATAAGTTACTTTTCTCCCGTGCCGAACCTGTACGAGTTTTCCGAAGTAAAGAACAATTGTGATCGCGGCGAAACCGCATCGCCAAGCCGGTAAATCAATCTGCCCTCCAAATGATTGATATAATTTTCAACAATGTATACCGTTCTCTTCACCGCTCCCTACATGATTCCGTTCGCGGATCGTTTCAAACCTGTCTTCGAAAACTACAACATTCAGTTGATCGTGCCTGACGTGCGCGAACGCATGGAAGAGGCGGATTTATTGAAGTACGCCGGTCAATTCGACGGGTCGGTCTGCGGCGACGACCGTTACACGGCGCGCGTCGTCGAGGCGTGTGTACCGCGCCTCAAAGTGATTTCCAAGTGGGGGACGGGTATCGATTCTATTGATGTGGACGCCTGCTCTCGCCATGGCGTGAAGATCGGGCGCACCCCGAACGCGTTCACCACCCCGGTGGCCGATACCGTCTTGGGATACATGCTCGCCTTTGCCCGTCGCCAACCGTGGATGGATGTGCACATGAAACGCGGCAAGTGGGAAAAGATTCCCGGTGTAACATTGAGTGAATGCACGCTTGGGGTGATCGGCGTTGGCAACATCGGCAAGGCGGTGACGCGCCGCGCGCGCGCGTTTGGAATGAAAGTCCTCGGCAACGACATCGTCGAGATTGACCACGTACTTGTCACTGAGACGGGAATCGAAATGACGACTCTCGAGTATCTTCTATCGAACTCCGATTTTGTATCAATTAATTGTGACTTGAATCCAACGAGCCATCACTTGATGAACGCCGACACGCTTGCGTTGATGAAACCGAATGCCGTGCTGATCAACACCGCGCGCGGACCCATCGTCGAGGAGAAAGCGTTAGTCGCCGCGTTGCAGTCGAAACGTCTGGCGGGAGCCGCATTGGACGTATTCGAGGGCGAGCCACTCCCTTTGGATAGTCCGCTATTGAAGATGGATAACGTTTTGCTGGCTCCGCACAACTCCAACTCGAGCCCTGCCGCATGGGAACGTGTGCATTGGAATACGATCAAGAATCTGGTCGAAGGCTTGGGGATGAAGTTTGAAGAAGTGAAAGAGGAACGATGAAAGAAGCAAGGACGGTTTTGGTCACTGGCGCAGGCGGAGGTATAGGCCGCGCTTGCGTGAAGCACTTTTTTGATCAAGGTTGGCGCGTGATCGGCGTCGACCGGACGGACTATGGTGAAGGTTTTCCCGATAACGGACGATTTATCAAGGCGGACATTTCTCATCCCGATTCTGTTGAAATGATCTTTCAGCAGGCGAAGGGATTTCACCCCACGCTGGACGCGCTCATCAATAACGCGGCGGTGCAGGTTGCCAAGCCGTTGATCGAAACGAGCGTCGAGGAGTGGGACGCGGTCATGGCATCCAATTTACGCTCGGTGTTTTTGTTTGTAAAGTTGGCGCATCCGCTCATGAAAGCGGCAGGACGCGGCGCGGTGGTGAACGTTTCGTCGGTACATGCGATTCAGACCTCGGCGAACATCGCCGCGTATGCGGCATCGAAAGGCGGGCTGCTGGCTCTCACACGCGCCATGGCAATCGAATTTGCACCCGATAATATTCGGGTCAATGCCATCCTCCCCGGAGCGGTGGATACGCCGATGCTCCGCGCCGGACTGGAGCGCGGGCATGTCGGTCGCGGCGACGTGCAGGAACGGCTGGATAATCTTGCGCGCAAGACGGTGAGTGGAAGAGTGGGTACACCTGAAGAGATTGCCAGCGCGATTTACTTTCTGGCAGATAACGCGCAGTCTTCCTTTATGACCGGTCAGGCGCTGGTTGTAGATGGGGGAGCCACTGCGAGATTGAGCACGGAATAAACACAAGGAAAAAGAAAGAGGAAAGAATCTTTCTTCTTCCTCTTCATTTGTATTCATGAAACAAGCCTTCAAACAGATTATTCCTCAGCCACTGTGGCAGTTCAGCCGCGACGCGTATGATGCCGTCCGCCGTTTGCCTGAGCTGCCCGCCGCATATTTACATTCGTGGCGACGCGAAAGTATTCGTAGACTCGGAGGAATGAAGGATATCCACAAAGGGAAACGCGCTTTTATCATTGGGAATGGCCCCAGCCTGAGGCATACGGACACGAGCAAGTTAAAGAATGAGATTACCTTCGGCATGAATCGTATCTATCTGGCATTCCCAGAATGGGGTTTCACAACCACATATCTTTGCGTGACGAATGATCTCGTTGTCGAGCAATTCGTGAACGATCTCGCCGCGCTGACCATTCCGAAATTCATCGCATGGCGCTCACGTCGTCACTTCTCGCCAAACTTGGAACTTGCCAATTTGCCAACTTTCATTTACACCACCTATACCGGTCCCAAATTCACTGGCGATGTCCGCGGGCGCGTGTGGGAAGGCGCGACGGTGACGAATCTCGCATTGCAACTTGCCTTTCACATGGGAATCGAGGAAGCCATCCTGATCGGTGTTGACCACAACTTTGCATCCAAAGGTGATGCGAATAAGACCGTCATTTCGGAGGGTGACGACCCGAATCACTTCATGCCAAACTATTTCGGCAAAGGTGTGAAGTGGCAGCTGCCCGATCTGGATACGTCCGAGATCGGGTATGTGTTGGCACGCGATGCGTATCGCAAGGTTGGGCGTAGAGTGGTGGACGCGACGATTGGAGGAAAGCTAACTATCTTTCCGAAGGTAGAATACGATTCTTTATTTCGATGAAACTTGTTTCCATTATCACTCCCTCCTTCAATCAAGCGCGATACCTCCAGCAGACGATTCAATCCGTGCTGAGCCAGAATTACCCGCGCATCGAATACATCGTCGTTGACGGCGCCTCCACGGACGGGTCGGTTGATATCATCAAAAAGTACGAAGACAAACTAGTTTGGTGGGTGAGCGAAAAGGATTCGGGTCAGGCAGAGGCGATCAACAAGGGATTGGCACGTGCAACCGGCGAGATCGTAGCCTGGCTCAACTCAGATGATTTTTATTTGCCGAATACAATCTCTGCGGCAGTTAAAGTGTTTGATGAAAACCCCGAAGTCGCGTTGGTCTATGGAAATATGTTTGCTGTGGACGAAGGTGGTGATCCGTTCAACACTTTGACCTATCGTCAGCTTTCCCTGCAAGATTTGCTGTGTTTTCAGATCATCGGCCAGCCGGCGGTGTTTTTCCGGCGCGAAGTGCTCGAACAGACCGGATCGCTTGACCCCGCTTTCCACTTTCTCCTCGACCACCACTTGTGGATTCGTATCGCTAAACGCGGAAAAATCTTACATGTAAACCAAGTTTGGTCAGCGGCGCGCTATCATGCAGAGGCAAAGAATCGCGCGAAAGCCGCGGAGTTCGGGCGCGAAGCCTTTCAAATTTTGGAGTGGGCGCAGAGCCAGCTGGGATTGGCGGAAGCAATTTTCCCTGTGGAACGACGCGCACGCGCCTCCGCGCATCGAGTCGACGCGCGGTATCTACTCGACGCAGGGCAGTCTCTGCCGGCGTTAAAGGCATGGACGCGCGCGTTATTGATCCATCCGCCAACCGCGTTCGCGCGGTTAAACATCTTTATCTCGATATTGGCAAACATCTTTGGACTAAGTATTTTGCGAAAATGGGCTTTAAGTTTAAGATCAAAGCATCTTATGGACGGTAAATTATGAAACGTTTTTCACTAGTGGTTTTCATGCTGATGTCGTTTGGGTGTCTATTCGTTGTAAATAAGCCGACCCCAACTGCTACTCCCCGCGTACACTTGACAATTAAGCCGGATGATATCGGCATTGTTCCCATGCAACAACGTCCTAACATTCTGTTTATCATGGTCGACGATCTCGATGCTGAACTTGATACCATCAGCTACATGCCGCATCTCCAGGATTCGATGATTTCTCAAGGATTAACCATAGAGGAGTATTTCATAACAACTCCCCTATGTTGCCCGTCCCGAGCAACATACTTGCGGGGTCAGTTTACGCATAATCATGGCGTGCTACGGAATGATCAACCCTACGGTGGTTTTTGGGAGTTCCACCGGTTGGCGCGAGAATCTTCGACCGTCGCTACATGGATGCAGGCGGCAGGATATCGGACCGTGATGTTAGGTAAATATCTTAATGGATATCCTATACCGGAAGACCGTAACTTCTTTCCCGTAGGCTGGGACGAATGGTATAGCCCTGCAAAGGGCTCTCCCTATGTGGGATACAAATACACATTAAATGAGAACGGAATTCAAGTGGATTACTTGGAAGATCTGCAGGGTGATTCGATGTATTTGACTGATGTGCTTGCAAGAAAGGCGGAGGATTTCATACGACGGGCTGACGTGGACAACGTTCCTTTCTTTGTCTATCTGTCGCCTTTTGCGCCTCACTCACCTGTTAAGCCTGCGCCGCGCCATGAAGCACTATTTCCCGAACTCAGGGCGCCTCGCACCGAATCGTTCAATGAAGCAGATGTATCGGATAAACCATTTGGTTTGCAATTTGATCCGTTATTAACGGAAGAAGAAATCGAACAGTTGGATCACGAATATCGTTTCCGTGTGTTGACAATGCAGGCGGTGGACGAAATGATTTTGCGTCTAATCGAGGTCGTGGAAGAAACTGGCCAATTAGAAAACACGTATATCATTTTCACTTCCGACAACGGTTACCACCTCGGACAACATCGTTTGCGAAGTGGAAAGGGTACTCCTTATGAAGAAGATATCCGAGTACCTTTTATCATCCGAGGACCGGGGATCGAAGGGGGCAGTGTACTTCGAAGATACATTACCGGTAATGTTGATATAGCGCCCACTCTCGCGGAACTGGCGGGGATTCTCCCGCCCGCGCATGTGGATGGAAGATCGCTTGTCCAATTACTATCGGGCGCACCACCACCTGTTGCTGAATGGCGGAAGGGCTATCTGCTTGAGTTCTACGGATACAATACTTCGGAAGACGAAACACTGATTGAGTCTAAACCAATACCGGTCTATCAAGGTATTCGCACCTCTGAGTACTTATATGTAAGATACGCAGGCGGGTTCATAGAATTATATGATTTGATTGTAGATCCAAATCAAATGGAAAATATCGCCTCAATTGCCGATCAGGACCTGCTGAATTACTTCTCAGAATGGTTGGACGAACTGGCTTCCTGCTCAGGTGAGAGCTGCCGTATCGCAGACAAAGAGCCGAATACGAGATGATAGAATATTCCTGTGATTTATAGTCTATGAAGAGTTGTAGGAGTGTTCAGGAGATGAATGTTTCGGACCAGTTTGATTACTGCGCTAAAAAAATCTAGTACATTTCAATTTCGATGGGTCTCGTTCTTGTTTGTTTCTGGATCGTTAGGAGCCTGTTTGCCCTTAATCGTCTATAGTTATTTGGGACTCTACTCACGATACCTTGCAGATGATTATTGTGCGTCCGTATTCATATTTACGTCACAAAATATAATCGAAGCCACTTGGCGTGCGTATCTGGCGTGGGCAAATAGCTATTCAAGGCTGGCATTCTCGCAATTAATCGAGTTGGGCGGAGTTAATGGAATTCGCTTGATGACCGGCGTGGAACTTGTGCTCTGGGTGATTCTCCTGACATGGCTGTTCAATGAAATTGGAAAACTTCTTCGTATTCGAATACCGACTGCCGGTTACGTATGGCTTGCGGCTACGACAATCGCCCTCAGTCTGTACCAGACGTCGGCGTTGTATCAGGTGATCTATTGGCGTACGGGTCTCATTCCCTATTCTCTGCCTCTATTGTGGTTTGTCGGGATTGCGGCATATTTTCTACGATACCTTCAGAAACCTTTTGAAATCTCACGTGCACGTCTCGCTGGAGTTGGTTTTGTGATACTCGTTTTCTTCGCAGGCGGTCTGAGTGAAACAACCTCGGGTATGCAGGTGGGCGTCATGTTTGCCGCAGTTTTGTTGGTCTGGTGGACGAAGCCGCTTCATCAGCGCCAGGATGCACTTGTGTATCTTGTGGCGGGCTTGATTACGGCTCTCATTGCCATCTCGATCATGTCTGTGTCACCGGGAACGTCAAACCGCCTGAATAGGATCATGACCAACCCGCCGATCTATAATCCTGTGGAATTATCCGGCGATGTGATGCTTTACACTTCTCAGTTTCTCTTAGATATAGTCAAATCATACCCCTCTCTCGTTGTTGTGGCGCTTGCAGTTTCTTTCGGAGTAATGTTCCTTGCCCTTTCTATTAAGCAACAAGACTTATCGTCGATTCCCGCTCCATACTTACAGATGGCATTACTGATCATCCCGATAGTTGTATTCATCGTCATTGGGTTCAGTTACGCCCCCAGTGCGTTCGTTCGGACGTTTCCCGCGGCGCGCGCGCGATTTGCATCTCACTTTGTGTTCATGCTGGGATTGATGCTCGAAGGCGGAGCATTGGGAATATTGGCGGCGAAACTGCGTTCGATAGCCAACGTGAACTGGGCTAGGCTGGCGGTTGTCGTACTTCTCTTGGCTTTGATCATTCACCCGATTCGCGCAACGCCGAGAGTGTACGCGCTCAGGTATGGTTATCAAACTTTTGCCGAGCAGTGGGATGTCCGCGACGAACATATTCGGCAGGCTGTGGCAAATGGCGAGACAGACCTTGTCGTTGTACAATTGGATGCTCCCGGCGGGATCGGGGAATACAAGGGCAACCCGAAAGACTGGATCAATCGTTGTGTTGCCCGCTTCTATGGGTTGAACTCGATCATTGCCCCCTGATTTGATCACCGTGCTATGGAAACTTTACAGCAACAAAATGTAGAACCTCGTCCTATCCTCGTCACCGGCGCCCACCGAAGCGGTACCACTTGGGTAGGCAGGATGCTCGCGCTCGACTCGCAGGTTGCTTATTTCAGTGAACCGCTAAATATTTGGCACCGCCCCGGCGTTTTGCGCGCCAAAGTGAAACACTGGTATCAATACATCTGCGAGGAGAACGAAGACGAGTATGTATCCGCCTTTGCCGAACTGCTCGATTATCGCTATCACACATGGAGCGAGATCAAATCCATCCGCTCCTTGAAAGATTTCCTTCGCATGGGACGCGACTTCAAGATTTTTTACGACGCCCTCGAACACGGTCAGCGCGCGCTTCTCAAAGATCCCTTTGCGGTGTTCTCCATACCATGGTTTACGAACCGGTTTGGCTTCAAGGTAATTGTCACGGTACGGCATCCCGCCGCTTTTGCCAGCAGTCTGAAACGACTGGGATGGAATTTCGACTTCAACGACTTGTTGGATCAGCCCCTCTTGATGCGCGATCATCTCGAACCATACCGTGAAGGGATGCAGAAGATCAGCAGGGATGACGTCATCGGGCAAGCCAGTCTGTTGTGGAAGATGATCTACCGCTTCGTTCACGCGACGGTCAGCCTGAATCCCGGCTTCATCGTCGTCCGCCATGAGGAGCTTTCGCGCGATCCTGTGAGCGGATTTCGCGACCTGTATGCGTTGCTTGGGCTCGACTTCTCCTCGCGCGTGGAGAAAAAAATTCTGGTTTCGAGCAGTTCGGAGAATCCATCTGAACTCTCGCGGAAAAAGGTCCACGCAGTGAAACTGGATAGCCGCGCCAACGTCGGCAACTGGAAGAGGCGCCTGACCGAAGAAGAGGTTGATAAAGTGCTCGAAATCACCGGCGATGTGTTGGAGTTATATTACCCAAAATGAGTTCAACACATCCCTTGGTTTCCATCATCACGCCAACCTTCAATCAGGCGCGCTACATCGAAGCGACGATTCAATCCGTGTTGGGACAGGATTATCCGCGAGTCGAATATGGGATTGTGGACGGCGGCTCGACAGATGGCACGATGGACATCATCAAAAAGTACGAGGGGCGAATCGCATGGTGGGTGAGCGAACCTGACAAAGGTCAGACCGACGCGATCAACAAGGGATTTGCCCGCGCGCAAGGCGAAATCCTTGCGTGGATCAATTCCGACGACACGTATGAGCCGGGCGCGGTCAGTGCGGCTGTGAGATACTTGCAAGAGCAGCCCGAGGTCGGCATGGTCTACGGCGATTGCAACTTTATTAATGAGAGCGGCCGCGTCATCGGAATGTTCAATTCCGCTCAAACGGATTATCGCCTGCTCCGTCAAGGATATGTGCACATCCCTCAGCAGACGATGTTCTTCCGTGCTGAGTTGTGGCGGCAGGTGGGTCCGCTTGACCCGTCGTTTTACTTCGCGATGGATTATGATTTGTGGACGCGCATCGCCGCGCGCTCGCCGATAAAATATGTTCCGCAGATATGGGCGAACTTTCGATTGCATACATCTGGCAAGACCATTGTTGCGGATGACCGATGCTGGCCCGAGATGATTCGTGTGCACTATCGTGACGGCGGCTCGTTCTTTTCTGTGATCGTAGCAAAGTATTACATTCGCAAGTTGATTGCGCCGATATGGAACTGGCGAAGAAAAAGAATGCTTGCCTAGAGCTCTTATTGTCTTGCTTTTATTCACTAACTGCCATGAATCTTTTCTCTCCTCCTTCCCTCGATGATCTCATCCGCCTGCTCAAAGCATGGAAGTTTTGGGTACTTGGAGCGATCCTTGGCGCGATTCTTGGTGCGCTTACCTATTTGATCGTTCCTCCGCCGTATCAAGCGCGTGCAACTGTTGTCGTAGATTTTAACCTTGAAGATGCCTTGCCCGCTGAAACCGACCGTCAACACTTTTACTATCTCGAACGCGAGGTCCGTAAGCTCGAAGAAATCGCGTGGTCAGATGATGTGATGCAGAAACTCTCCACTGAATTTGGAATTTCTGTTGGCCACTTGCGCGGCGGCGCGCTTGCATTGAGTCAACCCGCCGACGGGGGCTGGCACTTTTATGCTAACGACGCCAACGCAGAACTTGCAAGTAGACTTGCCTCCGCGTGGACGAATGGATTTGCGGAAGAGGCGAGGCAGCGAATCGCGTCTGGTGAACTGAACTCATTTATTCAGGTCGAAGTGGCGCAGTCTGCTGGGTTACCCGTGGAGCGGAGTGCCCCTCTAAGCACATACTTGCTCATCGGAGCGATTTGCTTTCTTGCCGTTAGCGCGATGGGGATTATGTTTTTCAGCAGATCACCATGAAGGGTTCAACGATCTCTGCGCTAACCTTACGTCAGGTATCGCGTCTTCTGTGGGGCGCGGCGTTGTTTACTTTACCGGTTACCAGTTTTCGTTACTTTCCCGGTACGGGCGAAGGGACGTTCGTCCGCCCACTGGCGTTTTACCCGATTGCCTTGCTGTTGCCATTGTTGTTGCTCCAATGGATTCGCGGCAAGACGACATTTCCGCGCGCGGGCGCGTTGACGCCTCTACTCGGATTTAGTCTGGCTGTCTTACTGGCGAGCAGTTTTGGGGCGTGGCTTGATCCGATCCCCCTGCGCGGAAATGAATATGTTGGGCGCGTCCTGCGCGCGTGGGCGACTCTCGTCGTTGGGGTGTCCTTTTTCATTGCCGCGATTTGGATGAATCGAAACGATGAAGAACTGAAATTCTCAGTGAAGTGGATCCTCGCTGGCTTCATCGTGAATGTGGCATGGAGCGGCGTGCAGGCGCTCGCGTTTTACACCCCGCTGCTTGAAAAAGTCACCGTGACGCATTGGCAATTGGCGTTCTCGATGCGCGAACTGGTGAAGACGAATCGAGTCTCAGGCATGGCATACGAACCGGCATGGCTTGCGGGACAAATCGCAACCGTGTATTTGCCGTGGCTCTTTGCCTCACTGTTGACCGGCGTGCGAGTCACGCGCTTCAAATGGATGGAGGTCGTCCTGCTGGGGTTTGCCGCTTTGCTTATCCTCGCCACCTACTCGCGGGGCGGGCTGCTAACCGCCGGCGTAGCGACAGCGTTGACCCTTCTTCTCGCTGGTCGCGCAGAGATAAGCGCGGCTTGGAAGTGGTTCGCTTCCAAAACGTGGGGGTTGCGCTTAGGTATTGCGATTCTTACTCTTGGAGTAGTGATTGGCTCGGGGATGTTCCTCTCACAAAAAGGATACATCGCGCGGCTATTTGAATCGGATGCCGAAAGCGTGGAGGAGTTTGTGATCGAGAATTCCGCCGGTGCGCGCTCGGCGTATCTGGTCGGCGCGCTGGGCACGTACGAGGAAAGCCCCATCCTTGGGGTGGGGTTGGGCGCCAGTGGGTTTTACATCTACGATCATCTCCCTGATTGGTCGCTGACGGTTGTGCCTGAGATCGCGCGGCAACTCAGCCCCGAGAGCAGGCTGTACCCAAACCCGAAGAACATGTATGCGCGTTTACTTGCGGAAACCGGGTTGATCGGTCTTATACTGTTCGCTGCATTTCAGTTTTCGCTCTTGGGAGATGCATTGATCGCCCTGCGCGGTGCGGCGCCAATGGCGCGCTTTTTGGGTATCGCCGGTTTATTTTCCTGGATTACCATTGCCACCTATAACATCACCCAGGATTCCTTTACCACGCCAAACTTATGGATCAATCTTGGAATCCTCGCGGGTGTAACTTCGTTTGCTATAGAATCACCCCTCATCCCCGTCCCCTCTCCCGGAGGGAAAGGGGAGCAGCAGCAATCATGATCCTCCTTTCTGTCGGTATGCCGCGCGCGGGTTCAGGTTGGCACTACAACCTCATCCATGACCTGATGAAGACGGCAGGCAGCGCCGACGCGCGCGACATCCGCGAAAAATATCGCCTGCAGAAAATACTGACGGAAGTGAACTGCAACATCGGTGTGCTGTCGGCGCGCAGGCTGGGGATGGTGACCGTTCCCGCATTGATGGGTAATACGTTTGTCATCAAAGCCCACGCAGGACCGACCTTGTCGAGCCGCCTCCTTCAACGGGTGGGCTTGCTTCACATCACCTACATTTACCGCGACCCGCGCGACGCCATGCTCTCCGCGTTCGAGTACGGTCAACGCGCATTGCAAAAGGGACGACCCAACGCGTTCTCGCATCTCACCGACTTTGACAAAAGCCTTGCCTTCATTATGGATTATGTACGTATCTGGCAGAAGTGGACTCGCGAGAAGAACGTGCTGATCGCGCGCTACGAAGATCTGCTCACGAACTACGAAGTTGAAGTAGCCCGGCTGGTTGAATTCCTCAACCTACGGGCAGACCAGCCTGAAGTCCGAACGGTGATCGATGCGTTTCGTCCAGAAAAAGGCGAAGGGCAACAAGGTTTGCATTTTTACAAGGGCAAGATCGGCCGCTTCCGCGAATCATATTCTGCCGAACAGCAGACGGTCTTAAAGGAAAAAATGGGGGGCTATCTGGCACGCATGGGTTATGAACCGTAGCCCGTAAGCCATCTGTAACCTTGGGAGGAAATTGCAACCGATATTTTCGAGTATCATTGGAGACCATGCGAAGATTTGAGACTCCCTACATTGCGGACTGGTTCGCCGTATCTCTGCGCTGGATCGTGTTGGTGGGAATCATCATCTCGCTCGCGTTGAGGGGGCAGGTGAATGCGGTCTCTCTCACAGTGCCTATGCTGATGCTGATTTGGAATGTGGTGATGAGCGTACTGGCAGGTTTGAGCATCCGCATTCGTTTCCATCGCCACATTGCATTGGCAGTTGATTTCGTACTCGCGGCGGCTTTCTTTTGGTTGCAGGGCGGGCTGGCGGGCGCGTCGGCGTGGATCGGTTTATACCCCATCTTAACCGGGGCGGTGTATTTCGAAGCGTGGGGCGCGTTGGCGATGGGGGGTGCGTATGCCCTCTGGCAAGTGCTCGTCTCGCGCGAATCGCTTGCCAACGGTTTTTCCTTGAATGCTTCCAGCGGGTTGACACTAACACTTCTCTTCGCCCTTGTCAGTGCAGTTGGCGGGCGCTTCTTGATGAGGCGGCTTCGCCACGCACGCCGGTCGCGCCTCGACGCGGAGGAGCGTCGCCGTAACATGGAAAGCGAACGCCTGCGCGCCATCTATGAGTTGACCTCCACGTTGACTGCAACCCTCAGTTATAAGCGCGTGCTCGACTCGGCGCTTGACCTTGGATATACGGCGTTGAACCCGAACCCCGACCCGGACGAACCCGAAAGTGACGAACGGCTGGTGAGCGCGGTGTATTTGTTCCGCGGGAACGAGTTGCGTGTGGGTTCGGCGCGGCGATACACAAACGCCGACATGCGCGTCAATCTGAAGGGCAACGAAGGTATTCTAAAAAAGATCTTCGACGATGGCGAGCCGTTTCTCTCGACTGACATCGGCTATGACCCCGAACTTGGACGCATTGTCGCCTTGCGGTCGTGCACCTCGGCGTATTGCTTCCCGCTCCGCAGTGGCTTCAACGTCTATGGGGCGATGTTGTTTGCTCACCCCGACCCAATCTATTTCACGCCAGAGCGACGCGGCTTGCTCGATATCATCGGCAGGCAGGCGGTGATCGCGGTGCAGAATGCGCGGCTGTATCAAGACCTCGTGGAAGAAAAAGAGAGGATGATCGAAGTGCAGGAGGAGACGCGCAAGAAACTGGCGCGCGACCTGCACGACGGACCGACTCAATCCGTGGCGGCGATGGCGATGCGCATCAACCTCGCGCGGCGCATGATGGCGAAGAACGCCAACGAGGCGACCGACGAACTGGTGAAGATCGAGGAACTGGCGCATCGCACCACGAAGGAGATCCGTCACATGCTGTTCACACTGCGCCCGTTGATCCTCGAATCGCAGGGACTGACCGCCGCGTTGACCGCCATGGCGGAGAAAATGCGTGAGACATTCGGGCAGAACGTCATTATCAACGTGGACGAGGCGGTGCTGGAGAACATGGAAATGGGCAAGCAGGGCGTGATCTTCTACATCATCGAAGAAGCGACCAATAACGCGCGAAAACATGCCAGCGCGCCGCACATCTGGGTGCGGCTGAGGCCGTTCGAGTCAAGTATCGCATTGTTGGAGATCGAAGACGACGGTTTGGGCTTTGACGTGGAAGCCGTGAACAAATCCTACGATAAGCGCGGCAGTCTGGGCATGGTCAACCTGCGCGAACGGACGGAGTTGGTCAATGGCTTGCTCAACATTGACTCCGCGCCGGGCAAAGGTGCAAGGATTCAGGTCTATATCCCGCTCACAGAGGAAGCCGCGGATCGTCTGCACCACGCGAAGAGATGACGTTTACTTGGATTTCGTCAACTCAAGACAGTGACAGTAAAGTATCTTTTGCCTTCATCACCGCTTTAGCCCTGTGGCTGAGGCGGTTCTTTTCGTTCATGCTGAGTTCTGCCATAGTTTTGCCTAGCTCGGGGAAGAGGAAGATTGGGTCGTAGCCGAATCCGCCCGTGCCGCGTTCTTCGGGGATGATCTCGCCATCGCAGGAACCCTCCACGTGTGTCACTCCGAGGTCACGAAGTGACCGAAGAGTCTCTGCTTGATTCGCTTGGAGACCCTTCGCCGCGTGGTCTTGATACGTGGCGCTTAAGGCGCCACTACTCGACCAACGGCTCAGAGCGATATGGGCGGGAAAGGCTATCGCAATCGTGGCTTTGAAGCGCGCCGTCCATGGGCGAGGGTAGGGTCCCAGGTTCTTGATGAGCAGTGCGCGGCGTTCGGCGTAGGTCAGTTTTTTGCCATTCGTTGCGCCGTAGCGTGCGGAGTACAATCCGGGCGCGCCGTCGAGCGCGTCCACCTCTAACCCGGAGTCATCAGCGAGGGAGACTAGTCCGCTGGCTTGGGCGAAGGCAATGGCTTTCTTCGCCGCGTTTTCGGCGTAGGTCTGCCCATCTTCGAGGACATCGAGTTCCAGTTGAATGTCAGCCGGCGTGACCAGCTCAATGCCTGTGTCTTTCAGCAAGTCTTGGAGTTCTTCGATCTTGTCCGTGTTGTTGGTGGCAATCAGTAGGGGCGACCCGAAATGGTTTGTCATGAGTCTTTCCGATCTTGGTGGGTCGCCCTTACGTGTTGATTGATTTCCTCAATCGCCCATTGCGCATGTTCACGAATCATTGGTTCTTCATCATTAAGCGCGTTCTGTAAAACAGGGAGCGCGTGCATGTCGCCCGTGTTTCCCAGCGCGACAGCGACGTTTCGCAGGTAGCCGCGTCTCTTGGCGCGCGTGATGGGCGTCCGCTTGAAGCGTTGACTAAAGGCATGAGGTGTGAGAGTCAGTTCGCCCGTCAGTGGAGGAAGCGGTTCTTTATCCGAAAAAGCAGGATCGCCCTCGGATGCGAATCGATTCCACGGGCAGACCATCTGGCAGACGTCGCATCCGAATACCCAGTCACCGATCTTTTCCCGTAGGTCAACGGAGATGTCGTCTTTCAATTCAATCGTGAGATACGAAATGCAGCGCGTAGCGTCGAGCGTGCGGTCCGGCAAAATGCAATCGGTGGGGCAGGCGGTGATACAACGCGTGCACGTGCCGCAGTGATCGGTGACGAACGGCGCGTCGGGTTCGAGTTCGAGATCGAGAAAAATTTCAGAGATGAAAAAATAGGAACCCTGTTTGGGATGGATGAGACAGGTGTTTTTGCCGATCCAGCCGATGCCGGCGCGTTGCGCGAGATCGCGCTCGAGGATGGGGCCCGTGTCTGTGTAGTAGCGGTTCTTTACCGGACGTTGAACCTGCTCCTCTATGAATTGAATGAGTTCCTGCATTCGTGCAGGGAGGACGGTGTGATAATCTTCGCCGTGGGCGTAAGAGGCAATTCTTCCCCGCACCCCGACCTCACTTCCATCCCGTCGCCTAACAGGAGAGGGGGGAGAGTAGGGTGTTGCAAGCACCAAAATTGATTTGCATTCCGGGAGTATCGCGCGCGGCTCGGCACGGCGGGTGCGCGCTTTTTCGGTCGCGAGATAATCCATCGTTCCATGAAGGTTCCGCGCGAGCCAATGTTCGAAAGTTGCGTAGTGAAGGGGCGGGTCAGGAGTCGTCACGCCGGCCAAGATAAAACCCAGCCGGCGTGCCTCGTCTTTGATGGATTGTTTCAGATCGCCGGTCACGAAGATTTATTGCACGATGATCTTCACGTAAATGGCTTCCGGGAAAGTCACGCCTTGCGGATTCCGCATCGTCCAGGTGCTTACATACACGCCCGCCTGAGATGGCGCTTTGAATTGAATGGAAACCTCGACCTCTTGCCCGGGCTGTATGACTTCCGTAAAGGCGATGAACTGGCCATCCATTCTGTTTCCCGTGCCGGTAAAGGCGAGCGCGTAACCGGCGCCCCATGGACAGGTTCCCGCGTTCCTTACTCTCCACGTCTTTATGAAATCCTGACCCGGGGTCATCACGGTATTGTCGGGGATATTTACATCCACCGTTGACGCGGCATAGCCAAGCAAATCGCAGAGTCCCTCTTGTGTTCCTGTGTCAGAAGTTACCTGCGCGAATGCCTCTTGGGACGCGGTTGCCGTTCCATCTGAAGCTTCGGGAGTATCCGTGGGGGCAGCAGGTAGTGTCGGCGTGAATACTGCGGCGGTCAGCGTGAATTGTGCCATGACCGTGCTCGCCGCAGAGGTCCGCACTGCCGCGACGTCCGGGGTGGGCTCGGAGGGTGTGGGCTGTCCGCCGCATGCTGCAAGTAACGCGGCGACAAATATGGTCGAGAGAATGGTTTTGGCTGTCATGGTAACTCCATCCACATTCAGGTTACTTCTTGACCGTGATATAGACCGACAGAATTGTCCCGAAGTAGTACCCCTTGTCGTTTCGCATACGCCAATGTCCCTGATAATCGCCTTCCGCGAGAGGGGCAGTGAGCTTGATGCCGATATTAATTCCTTGTCCGGAAAGAACGATATCTTTGGTGTACTTGAATTCGTAGTTATAGGGGTCAATTGCAGTATCGCCACCGATGAAGACCAGCACGAACCCTTCATCCCACTGACAGGAACCGGTATTGCGTATTGCCCAGACTTTTGTGAAGTCTGCGCCGGGCTTGAAAACCGTGCCGTCCGGCACTGTAACATCGCCCTCGAAGACATTGTTGCTGCACTCATCGCCAAGCGCGGCGGTTGTCCCCGCCTGAGTGGGCGATGCGAGGGGTGTAAACCCGGGCAGTGCCGTCGTATTGAACGAAATCGTTGGAATTCCGCCAGTGGGCGTTGCGCCACCTGCGGTTGATTCGACTGTCACGACCGAGGCTGAGGTGTTTGTCGGCTCAGGCGTGGAAGATGGAAGAGCCAGCGCGGTACCGGTCAACTGGCTAGAGAGTTGAGCAACCGTGGTTCCCACAATAGATGTGTTAATGGCGTTCAGATCCTGAGTCGGTGCGGGTGTCGCGCCGAAGTTACACCCTGCGATGATCAGGCTAAGCCCAATCAAGACAGGCAGGTTCTGCCGCATTAATTTTCGTACAAACATATTCGAACCTCCGTCGAGTTTGCTCATGAAGAACGGGCTGGAAGTAACAGCATCTCTATCGTGTTACTTCCAGCAACATTATATCGCAATTGCATTTATGGGTTATGGCGGCGTGGGCGTGGGTGTCTCAGTGGATGTGGCGGTTGCTGTAGGTGTCGGCGTATTCGTGGCAGTGGATGTGGTGGTCAGCGTGCTTGTGACTGTCGGCGTCTGTGAAGGTGTCGGAGTGAATGTAGATGTAGCGGGGTCCGAACTTTGACGCGTAATGCGAGGGTTTACCCACAAAGCGAAGTCATGATGTGATGTGCCATTCGCCAGCACTGTCAGAATGAGCTTGACCCGCTCGCCACGTAGCGCATTCAAGTCAACGTTGACCGGATAATAAAGCCCTTCGTAGACTTCCTGCCACTGGGCGAGGGTCTTGATATCGCCGTTGCCAATTTGGTATTGCAGACGAAAGATTACGTTGCAGTCCGTCGCGCCGCGTTCGCAGCCGATCAGCGCTTGAAAACGGTCGCCGCTTCTCACGTTGAAATTGGGGAACTTGCCGGTGATCAAGCCGGTGCCAGATCTGTTTGGATACGTCAGAAGCCCGTCGCCTCGTGAGACGCCATCTTCCATTTTGGGAGAAGTCAACGCGCGCACGAAGCCTCGATCATCACCTTGAGAACCGGGGCAGGAGAGGTTCTTAGTTTCGCTTCGCCAGATTGCTTCGCAATAGTTGACAACGAAGTCGTACACGCTCAATGTATACCCGCTGACGTTGACATCCACGTAGAAATTCGACTCGCTATTCGTGCCGACCCCAAATAGAAGGCCGGAGGCGTTGCGCAGTTTCCAGTTGCCTCGATATCGACCATCCGCCCCCGGCGCTGTCAGATTCATGGCGAGATCCACTGTCTGACCAGGGGCAACCTGCACCGCCAGTGGGACGGAGTTCGACGACCCAAATTTTTCACCGCTGACATACACGATGGCATACGATGTTGTCCACGTGCATGTGCCGACGTTTCTAATGCGCCAGATTTTCGTGAAATTGCTACCGCGTCCTACCACCGCGCCGTCGGGGAAGGTGACATCGGTGACGAACGCCGCCGCATCGCACTTTGTAATAGGTTGGATCGGCGGCACACTTGTAAATGTGCTGAAGGGCGTGACGCTCGATGTTGAAATCGAAAGAGTTGTGGTGACCGCTGGTCCCGGCGTGAACGTGCTGGCCGAAAGTGTGGACATGGCATTTAAAGTTTCAGCGGCAGAGGTGTATAACGCGTTTAAAGTTTCAGCCGGCTGTGGAGAGCCGGTTGAAAACGAACCGCAAGCCAAAATTATGCCAAGCGCGACTGCGATTACGGAAAATTTGAAAAAACGGGCAGATGTCATGTTTGCCTCCGAAAGTACATTTCCTTAAACGCCAGATCTTCCCACCGGGTTCCCAAAAAATAATGCCGAAGCAATCTGCTTCGGCATTATGGCTGTCACGGGCAGGGGTTCGAGAAGACTGCCTTGTCAAACTCGATCCGATCTGGCTCCGTCACTACAATCTGCATCCACCGGTCATTCGGACTATCTCCCTTTCCAACCATCCATGAGCGGGAGATCGTCTTGGAGCCTGCGGCGTCGAACGACAGGCCCTTTATTGCACTTTCGTTCCCATCCTTCTGCTCCCAGTAGTAACTGAAGTCGAGAGGTCCAGTCGTAGTAAATGTGGCGTACACCGTATACAATACGTTTGTAGGGCATCCGGTTGGGGGCTCCCGCACAATGTTGTACGTTACGCTAACGATGCTGTACTCTTGTTTCGGTCGCTTATCCACCTGAATCGTGGCGTAAAACGCCTGACTGTATTGACCGACACCGAATACCGCATTCCACGGGGTCTGTAGGCGCCAATAGCCGGTATAGAAACCCTCCGCTGACGGAGACCTGAGAAGAACACTGATCGAGATATCGTCACCGGGTGGAACGGTCTCAGGTAAATTGTAATACGTCGCACCCCCCATGATCTCACCGCTCCAGAATATCAACCTGTAAGTGGGATCCCATGTACAAGTTCCCTCATTTTTGATCGTCCACGTCTTTGTAAATTCGGTATCCGGCGTGAACACCGCCTGATCAGGCGGATATTCGCCAATGAGACTTGCATGAATGCAGTCTGCGTCTGATGGAGCAGAACTAAGCGTTGGTCCTTCAGTTGGCGTGTCAACTGCGGCTGGCGTGAGCGTGGGTGGCAGGGTTGGCAAGGGCGGTTGCGGTGTATTCGTGGATGGCGCTTGTTGACCGGCTTCCACGGTTTGAGCAACCGCCGTCGAGATCAAGGATTCGGCCTGTGCTGAGGGTCCACATGCTGCCAGAATCAAAGCAACACAGATCAGCACAACCGAAATCTTATGCGAACGTAACACGTACATTCAAACATCCTTTCTTTTGGTTCATCTTTCAGAAAGATTATACCTGTTAGGAAAAGCGCCCGGCAACTTCTGTCGGGCGCTCTCACTTTTCATTCATTTATGGACAACTGAAGTTTGCCCGTCCAAATTGCTGGTGATTTGGGTCGTCAATATAAATGTCCATCCATTTTGCGCCGGGGGCGCCTGCGGCCCAGGTCGTGTTGACCGACTGCGTGCCTGCTGAGGCGAAAACGATGGGTGGGTGGACGTTGTTATCAATGGCTCCATCGCTTCGCACCCATTTGTACGTCACATTCCCTGCTCCGTTCGCGGTGACATTGGCTGTGATTTGGAAATTTCCGCAACCGCCGCCCACCGAGAAGGTGACGCTGGTCACAGCGAATGCACCGCCAGATGAACCGCCCACTTTGATCTCAACAAAGAAGGATTTGCCCTGTTGCGCACCGCCCTGCACCGGAATCAATACGCCGCTGGCATTGCGGATGCGCCAATATCCGCGATACGTTCCGTTCGAGGCGGGGGCAGTTAGATTAACGGATACATCCACTTCCTGACTCGGTTCCACAGTGCCGATGGCTATTGGTGAGGCGCCGCTCATGGCGTCGCCGCTGTTGAACACGAGGGCATAACCCGTCCATGTGCATGTTCCGATATTCTTTAGCCGCCATGTTTTAGTGAACGTGTCGCTCGCATTGAAGTTGGTCCCGTCCGGTATGGTCACATCCTTGACAAATTGCGCCAGATCACAATTTGGCGTAGGGGTGGGAAGCGAAATCGAAGTAGATGTTGCAGGTGGTGCACCGGGTGGGGTAGATGTATTGGTTGGCGGCGACGACGGCAGAGTCGGCGTACTGAACGGAGTGGATTGATTCAATAATGCCTGCACGGTGAGCGCGGCATTCGTCGAAACCGCATTGGGCTCCTCCGTGGCTGGCGCATTAGATGGCAGGTTGCATCCCGAAATGACCAATATACACGCGAAGAAAACGGCAGCAACAATTCTGATCTTGGACATATTGATTACCTCATCATCTGGGTCAATTGTACACGAATAAGAACGGACGAAAACTCCCCTTTGTTCCTATGAATTTTCCATCGGCCGCTTCACGCCGCCCTTCAGGCTGGTTCGTGAACCCCAGCCATTAGCAAGCCCAATCGTTCGCGTGTGGCGTCTTTGCGATCAATGGTGGTCACGATCTCCCCGCGATACATCACCGCGATGCGATCGGACAGCGACATGATCTCATCCAACTCTGCAGAGACCAGCAGGACTGCTACGCCGCGGTCGCGCATCAATATAATCTCTTTATGGATGTATTCGATGGAGCCCACATCCAACCCGCGCGTCGGTTGTGAGGCGATCAAAAGTTTCACTGGGCGGCTGAGTTCGCGCGCCACAATCACCTTTTGCTGATTTCCGCCGGAAAGTTTCCCAGCGGCGGTGAATGGGGAAGGGGTGCGTACATCGAATGCCTTAACGATCTTCTTGGCGTTCTCGTCCAATTCCTTCTGCTGGATGATGCCGCGCTTGCCAAACGGCGAACGATAATAATCGCATAGCACCAGATTATCTGCAATCGAGTATGACAGCACCAACCCGTGCCGTTGACGGTCTTCGGGAATGTTTGCAAGCCCGGTCTCGGTGATTGGGCGGGGGGGATTGCCGGTCAGGTCTCTCCCGTCAATCGCGAAGCGGCCGCCGTCCGTGGGTCGTAACCCGCTCAGCGCTTCGGCAAGCTCTGTCTGCCCATTGCCTTGCACGCCTGCGATTCCAAGCACTTCGCCGGCGCGCACTGCAAACGAAACGCCTCGCACGGCTTCGAGCCCTCGCACATCTTTCACGCGCAAGTCGTTCACGACCAAAACATCCTCTTTTGGCTGAGCAGGTTTCTTCTGAACGGTGAGGATGACCTCGCGCCCCACCATCATCTCGGCGAGTTTTTGCTCGTTGCTCTCTTTCGGAAATGTCGTTCCAACCACCCGCCCCGCGCGCATGACGGTGATCCTGTCTGCAATCGCAAGCACTTCTTTTAATTTGTGGGTGATGAAAATTATCGAGACGCCTTTGTCGGTCAATTCATGCATAATGCCGAAGAGGTCTTCCGCTTCCTGCGGCGTCAGAACCGCTGTGGGTTCGTCGAGAATAAGAATGTTCGCTTCGCGATACAACGCTTTGACAATCTCGACGCGTTGCTGAACGCCTACAGCGAGGTCGCCCACAAGGGCGTCGGGATCAACATCCAGTCCATATTGATGCGATAGCGCTCTCACTTTTTGCGCCACCTCCGTGCGATCCAGTTTGACCAACGGCGCCTCATTGGGAGCGGCGCGGTGGTCAGTCTCTGCGCCAAGCATAATGTTTTCCGTCACGGTGAAAACGGGGATGAGCATGAAGTGTTGATGCACCATGCCGATGCCGTGATTGATCGCATCGCGCGACGAGTTGAGTTGCATCTGTTTTCCCTCGACAATTACCTCGCCTTCGTCAGGATGATACAAGCCGTAGAGGATGTTCATCAACGTGGATTTGCCCGCGCCGTTTTCGCCGAGCAGAGCATGGATTTCGCCGCGACGCAGGTCGAAGTCCACGTGGTCGTTGGCAAGCACGCCGGGAAATTTCTTGGTGATGCCTTTCGCTTCGAGGACGATGTCGTTGTTTGTCATGTTATTTCTCGTAAGGCACGCCATCTGCCGCGGGCGGGATCGTGCGACCAATGATTCCGGTGAGGATGATCATGGTCAGGATGTAGGGTATCAACCCGACCACGTACGAGTTCTGTAGAATAGCCCATTGTTCTGGAATAACATCACGGAACAATTGCATCTTGATATTGAGCGCTTGGGATGCGCCGAATACCAATGCCGCCGACCACGCGCCGATCGGGCTCCAGTTGCCAAAGATCATCGCGGCGAGCGAGATGAAGCCGCGCCCGTTGGTGAGCAGGGGTTCAAATGACGGGACCGACTCGATTGTGAAGTACGCGCCAGCCAGCCCGGCGAGCGCGCCGCCGATCAACACGTTGGCGTATCGCATTTTGATCACGTTAATGCCAACTGTATCGGCGGCTTTCGGGTGTTCGCCAACTGCTCGGGTACGAAGTCCCCAGCGCGTGTAGAAAAGGACATAATGCGCGAGGAATACGAGCAGGATGGCGCTGATGGCAACGGGTTTTTGATCAAAGACCTGGTTAATCGCTCTAATGACTTCGAGACAGTTGGTTAAACCTCCGCAGAGCGGCGAGAATAGTTCCGTAATTGGAACGTGGATGGTGGGCAGCACGCCCGGCGAGTGTGGCACCTGACCGCCGAAGACACTGCCTCTACCGAAAAAGAGTTGACGGTCGAGGAACCCGGTAAGGCCGATAGCGAGGATGTTGATCACCGTGCCCCCGATGATCTGATCCACTTTATAGGTGATGGAGAGCACGGCATGTAAGAGCGACATCAACATACCGGAGAGTATGGCAAAGATCACACCCATTGTTATGCTGACGCCAGCCCCAAAGCTGAATATGTGGAACGAATAGATCGCGGCAATCCAGCCGAAGAAGGCAGCGGCGAGCATCATGCCTTCGATGCCGATGTTCACCACTCCCGCCCGCTCACAGAACACGCCCGAGAGTGCTCCCAGCGTAAGCGGCGTGGCGACAGCGATTGTCGTTGCAAGCATACTGGTGACGATCAAGACCGGCGATGACATGGGCCTGCCAACCAATACGACAGCACCGAAGAGGACGACGATAATCAACAGGATGAAACCGAAGCGTCTGAGGTCCATGGTGATTTCTAGCCTGCCCAGCCGCGAGTGAGCACGACCCGTTCACCCTGCGCTTTGATCCGGTAAATGTAGCGGATGATCGCATCCGCCGCGACGAACAGCAAAATCATCGCCTGTAACATCGAGATCAAGTCAACCGGTAGCTGCGTGAGGAACTGCATGCGCGTCGCTCCGTTACGCATGGCAGCGAAGAGAATGGCGGCAAGCACCACCCCGAGAGGGTGCGACTTACCGAGCAGGGCGATGGCGATGGCATCGAAGCCATAACCGATCGAAAAGCCAAGTTCGTGGCGGTAATTCAACCCCGTCACTTCAAAAGTCCCTGCCAACCCCGCTAACATGCCGGAAAGTGCCATGGTCAGAATGATGATGCGCTTCACGTTTATGCCTGCATACTTTGCCGCGTCTGGGTTGACCCCCACAGTGCGGATTTCGAACCCTACGGTGGTCTTGGACAGCATCCACCACACGAGGAACGCCGCGAGCAGCGCCAGAACAAACCCCCAGTGAACCCGTAAACCGTCGAAAATCGGTGCAATGCGAGCGCCCTCGGCGATGAGTGGCGTGCGGGCAATCACATTCTCCGGATTCGGATCCTTCATTGGATCGTTCAACAGATATGAAATCGAGTTGAGAGCGATGTAATTCATCATGATGGTGTTGATCACTTCGTGTCCCCCGGTATATGCTTTGAGAAAACCAACAATAGCCGCCCACAATCCTCCCATACTTGCCCCAATAATGATTGTGAGGGGCAGATGTATGATGGCAGGTGGGTTATACCCAAGCCAGCCTGGCAGGGCGTAACCAATCAGGGCAGCGCTGGTTGCACCAAGCGCCAATTGTCCCTCCGCACCTATGTTGAACAAGCCTCCTTTAAAGGCGAGCGCGACTGCCAGCCCGGCGAATATGTATGGTGTTGCCCAAACTGCAGTTTCGCTGAGTGCTCTCGCTGAACCGAATGATCCCTGCAGCAGACCGAAATACGCTTGGAACGGATTGCCATTCACCAATACGATGATGACCCCACCCAAAACTACGGCAGTAATGATTGCGAGAGCCGGAATACTCAGTGCCGCTATCGCCGACCTGACAAAACCTTTGATGACCGAGCCTGATTGTGCCTCTGCCTGCATAGTGTCTCCAGTTCAGACGGTATGGTTGCCGAATTATATCAACAGATAGAGAACAAAAAGGGAAAGAGGTTGTACCTCTTTCCCTTTCACGAACACTTAATGATTGTGCTTACGGCTTGACCGGAGAAACGTTGGTCTGCACCGCGCCACTGAGCAGGTCGGCGTTGAGCTGTTCCATCATGGCTTTCACTTCAGCAGGAACTTCTCCGTCGAGATCATGATAAGGTGCATAACCGGCATCACCGAGAACGTTGCCAGCCACGAAGTTGCCGTCGTAAACAGCCTTGATCTGTTCGAATGTGCCCGGCGTGAGGAGCTTCATCGCGCTGGAGAGCATGCGCGGGGCGGCTTCGGGCAGCGTGAAGTATTGATCCAGATCCACACCGATGGCGTAAGCGCCAGCCTGGGCGGCGGCGATGACCGCGCCGTTACCGGTGTTACCGCCGCAACCGAAGATCGCATCAGCGCCCTGATCCATCATAGACTTGGCTGTCTGCGCGCCCCATTCGGGATCGGTGAAGGTCTTGTCGAAGCCCACATCGCTGTGGTACACAACGAACACCTCGGTGGTCGTGCCGTTCATGCCGTCGGCATAGGCGGCGCCGGCTTTGTAGCCTTCACCAAAGCGCCAGACGGGAGGAACCACATCGGTGCCGCACACCGCGCCGATCTTATTGCTCTTGCTCATCGAAGCGGCAAGCGCACCGACGAGGAAACCAGCCTGATCCTCAGGGAAGCCGAGACCAGCAACATTTGGCAGATCGTTGCTGGCATCGTCATCGAACTGCCATGCCTGGAACTGATCCACGCCGATGAACTTGACATCCGGGTACTTCACGGCGCTGGCGTTCGTGGCTTCACCGAGGGCGAAACCAACGGTCACGATGACATCGTAGCCCGCATCCGCGAATGTGGAGATGTTCTTCTCGTAATCCTTGGCATCAACGGTTTCGATGAATTGGACCACGGCACCCAGTTCCTGTTCCGCGAGCTGAGCGCCTTCCCAGGTACCCTGGTTGAAGGATTTGTCATCCACCTTGCCAACATCCGTCACTACACCAACGCAGAAAGTCTCTTCATCTGCGCAGTTTGGTTCTGCCGGGGCGCACGCGGACAGAATCATAGCGGCGACTAAAAGCACTGCAAGCAAACCATACAGCTTCTTCATGTTTCTTCTCCTCTTTAGGATTTTAATAAGGGTTATCGCAAACCCTTTTTCGTCACAAGTATACAATTACTTGAACCATTCGACAAGACGAGTGTTAACGCCTCGTTCAAAAGGATGGTTGATTCGTCTACTCAAGCTTTGCCTCCCCTTTGCGGACGCCCAGCATCAACCACAATGCGATAGCCATGAAAAATGGCGCAATGATCATGATGATGTTGTAATCGTTATTTGCCAGTTGCACCGCCCAACCGTTCAGGTTTGGGCCCGCGATCGCCGAAAGTGTCGAGAACAAATAATACAATCCAGTGAAGGTTCCGATGCGCGCCTCGCCGGTCAAATCCACCACCATCGGCAGTGAATTGATGTTGACGAATGCCCAGCCCACGCCACCGAGGATGAGCAAGACGCCTGCAAGCGTCAACATGCGCGGCCCGCCGTCCTCGAGTGGGATTCCCACAAGAGGCAACGGCGCGATGCCGGTCAACAAGGCATCGGCGGGGGTAACGTAGAACAAGATTAGCATGAAAATCAACGTGATCAAGCCAATGGTGATCGTCGGCCTTCGACCGATGCGACTGCCGAGAAAGCCCGACGGGATGGCGAATAATACAAAGAACAGCGGCAGTACCGATAGCATAGTTGCGCCGACGCCCACTGCCAAGCCGAGGCGATTTCTGGCATACAACGTGAAGAACGTCTCGATAGCGGAGTACCCGATGAACCAGAAGAAGATGGCAAGCAGGAGACGCAAGCCGCTTTTGTCGTCATCGGCGATCACTTCTCGCAGGCTCGCCAGTAAACCCGGTTGTTGCTCCGTCTCTGCGTAATCCTTTGGTTCTTCGATGAACAGAAAAACGATCAACGCCGCCAGCACGACGAGCGCGGATCCCAGCCAGAACGGGAAGTTGGGACTCATCTCGTACAATACGCCGCCGGTTTGTAACGCGATAATGGAACCGATCCCACCCATGAAATTGATAATGCCGTTTGCCTGCGAGCGAAATACCGAGGGGGTGATATCCGGCATCAACGCCACAACAGGAGTCCGCCACAACGCCGCGCTCAGTAACGTGGTCGCGGTGCAGGCGACAAAGAGAGGGATGATGGAGGCGAGCGGAATCAACCCAAACGCTAATGCGGTGACCGGCGCGCCGAAGAGAATGAACGGGATTCGGCGACCGAGCGGCGTTCGCAAGCGGTCTGACCACGCGCCCACAGGCGGTTGTATGAACAGTGCGGCGATATTGTCCAGCGTCATGAAGAAGCCGATGACCGCCGGCGCGATATAAAATTTCTCCGAAAGAAAAATGGGAACGAAGGCGTTATACACCCCCCACACCACGCTTACGCCGAAAAATCCGAAACCGAGCAGGAAGGTTTTGCCGTAATTAAGTCGCGATGACATGATGTTCTCCGATCTCACGTGGAAGTCAAGCGTCTTTTTCTTTGAGTTGCCGTCCCAGACTCTCGATGATTTTTTTGTCCCTTTCAGTTAATTCCGCCTTCTCCAGCATATCGGGTCGCTTGTTCGACGTGCGCAGCAGGGATTGTTCTCTGCGCCATTGCTCGATTTTTGCGTGATTGCCGCTCTGGAGAACTTCCGGCACCTTCCAGCCGCGAAATTCCGGTGGTTTGGTGTAATGTGGATATTCGAGCAAACCCATCGAGTGCGAGTCATCTTCCGCGCCGCTGGGGTCGCCCAAGACGCCGGGGATGAGACGTGCAATGGCATCTATCAAGATCATCGCGGGGAGTTCGCCCCCTGTTAGCACGTAATCACCGATGGAGATTTCGTCGGTCACAAGGTGCTCTCGGATGCGTTCATCCATACCCTCGTAGCGTCCGCAGATCAGCGCGATGTGTTTGTGCTGGGATAATTCTTTGGCAACGGTTTGTGTGAAAACGCGTCCCTGTGGAGTAAGTAGAATGATTGGAACAGGCTGACCCTGTGGAGGAGCCGTTTTTCCTAAGACAGATTCCACTGCCTCGAAGACGGGCTCGGGTTTCATCACCATCCCGCCTCCGCCGCCGTAAGGAGTATCATCAGTCACATGGTGCTTGTCGTATGCGTAGCCGCGGATGTTATGTACGTTCACGTGAATTAATCCCCGTTCACTTGCGCGTTTGAGAATGCTCGATTCAAGATAGGGAGGGAAAACTTCAGGTAACAGCGTGAATATATCAAACTGCATTTTCGGATTGTAGCATAGATAAGAGGCAAATAAGAAGCCGCTTGCATGCCTTCGATTGGGATGGTAATATGAAATTTATGTATTTACCGCGAAGCAGTAAGTGGAGTATGAACCGCCGCAAACGCCGCCCGAATATTTTCGGGTGGAGTGTTTTTGGCTTGGTGGTGCTCTTCGGATATTACTTCAATCAGGTGTATTTACCGGCTCAGCCAAATCCATTCATTCCGACGCCGACTCCAACGCGCTCGTCTGAGGCATATGCGGCAGAAGCGGAGTTGTTCTTCGAAGACGGGAAATTCCTGCAAACCATTCAAACCTATCAGGAAGCGATTCGCGCCTCGCCGCAGGACCCTTCGTTGTATGTTGCCATCGCCCGTGTTCAGGTGCTGGCGGGCCAACCGGCAGAGGCGCAAGCCAACGCCGAGAATGCATTGTTGCTTCAACCGAACAATTCCATGGCGGTTGCCATTCGCGCCTATGCGGCAGACGCGCAAGGGAACAACTCACAAGCGCTCACATGGATTCAACAGGCGCTTGAGCTCGACCCAAATAATGGACTGGCGCATGCCTATCACACCGAAATTCTCGTGAACTCGGGCTCTTTCGATAATGTGACCAAAGCCATCGAAGAATCGAAGGTTGCATTGACCCTCGCACCGGACACCATGGAGGCGCATCGCGCGCGCGCCATCCTGTTGGAAGCCACGCAGAACTATGAAGAGGCGATCGGCGAGTTCAATGCCGCGCTGGCGATCACGGATGATGTTCCAAGCCTTTGGCTTCGGCTGGGTCTGAATTACCGCGCCCTTGGCGTTTCGGATCAGGCGATTGACGCCTTCACCCGCGCGGATGTGCTTAACCCCGCTGACCCGTTGCCCGACCTGTACATCTCGCGCACCTACGCTGGCATAGGCGAGTATGCCAAAGCGCTGCAATATGCTGAGACCGCCGTCAAGAATAATGCGGTGGATCCGGGCTTGCGTGGAAATTATGGCGTGATGTACTACCGAAACTTATATTGGGAAGAAGCCATAGGACAATTGCGCTTCGCCATTGATGGAGGCGTCACCGAAGAGGGCGATTCGATTACCGGGCTTCCGTTGACAAATGATATCCGGGTTGCAGAGTACTATTTTACGTTTGGGCTCGCGCTGGCGCGCACGGGTAACTGCGGTGAGGCGTTGCAGATCGCGCAAGAGGTTCAGGCAAAAGTGCCCGCGGACGAGAACGCACAATTTGCCGCTAGCGAGACCATCCGTATTTGCCAGGAAAATCTTGCCAATCCACAGGTGAGTACACCGACCCCAACGCCGACGGTTGCTCCCACGCCATGAACATCGCTCCTCGTCGCCGGCTTTTCAATCGCAAGCCTCAGTCGAATATCTATCGCATGTTCGTGTGGGTGCTTATGTTGCTTGGCGGGGTTTGGATGCTGCAGCAAATGGACCAGGGCGAGATTCAGCCATTGTTCCTTCCCACCCCGACCCCCACGCGGACTGGCACATCCCTCACTTTGGAAGGGGATGCCCACTTCACCGCTGGCAATTTGGACGCGGCGATTCAAGCCTACCAGGAGGCTGTGCGCGTGGACCCCAACAACGCCCAAACGTGGGCGAAACTGGCGCGCATCCAAACCTATTCATCCGCGTTTCTGATCACCAACGATGACAAGAAAGCGCGACTGCTCGAAGCGCTTGCTTCCGCCGACAAAGCTGTCGAACTTGCGCCGGATGACAGCATAACGCATGCCATTCGTGCATTTGCGTTGGACTGGAGCGCAAATTCGAATTTTTACTCCACACAAGAGGTACAGGATTTTCTGCGGCGCGCAGAAGAATCTGCGTTGCGCGCGCTGCAATTGGACAGCTCGAACACGTTAGCGCTTGCATACTATGCGGAAATTCTCGTAGACCAACAGAAGTGGGATCAGGCGGAGTTGAATATTCGGCAGGCTGTAGCGCAAGATGACTCGCTGATGGACGTGCATCGCGTCTATGCCGCGGTGCTTGAATCGCTGGGTCAGTACAACCTGGCCATCACTGAGTACGATAAAGCCATCGCGATCGAGCCGAATTTCACCTTCCTGTATTTGCGCGCTGGCGCAAATTATCGCGCATTGGCGTTCGATATTCAAAACCCGCAAGCCGCGCGTCCGGTATATGAGAAGTCTCTGGAATATTTCGATAAAGCGGTGCGCATCAACGAGCAGATTGGGGTACAAGACCCAACACCGCATTTGTCCATCGCTAGGACGTATTCGCAATTAGGCGAATTCTTCATCGCCGCACGCAATGTGCAGACCGCGCTGGAATATCAGCCTACAAACGCCGATATTTACGGGCAGTTGGGAATCATCTACTTTCGCTCGCGTAATTATGAAGGTTCGATCTTTTCGCTGAAGTGCGCGACCTACGGCTGTTCCGGCGAAGACTCGTGCAAAGGACGCGGTCTGGAGCGGTGCTTTCCCGATCTCAACGAAAATCCGGTAGATGTGTCTGGACTTGCGATTTCGCCGAATACCATTGTCTATTACTACACGTACGGCTCGGTGCTATCCGCATTGAGCCGCCCGCGGGATAACAAATGCGGGGAGGCGGTGGAGGTTCTAAGCGATGTGCGAGCCGAGCTTAATACCAACCCGGACGGTTACCTTGATTCACGAGAAACCATCGTCAGCATCGTGCAGGCAGGTGAAGCTATCTGCCGGTCGCTGGCTGAAGGTGGCGCGCCGGCTTCCAACGTCCCGGGCGAAGCGGCTACCCCTACGCCGGGCGCGCGGGATGTGATGTCCGAACTGACTGCTACTCCAACGCCATAACCCTCACCCAACCCGCCCCGAGTTCCACAACGGAAGCCGATTAAAACCGAAGAGCGGAGGGTGTCAGAACTCCGTAAGAATTTTTTCAATCCCCTTGACTTGACCTCCCAAAATAGGTAAGATTGCGCTTAGCACTCAAGCAGGAAGAGTGCTAATTTCATGCAGTAATCCACATCAAAATCCTATCAGGAGGCAGAACTATGGCAAGCAAACTAAAATTGAAGCCCCTTGGCGGACGCGTGATCGTTGAGCCCATCGAGCAGGAAGATATGACTGCCGGTGGGATCATCCTTCCCGAAACTGCCAAGGAGAAGCCGCAGGAAGGCAAGATTCTGGCGGCCGGCCCCGGCGAGCGTGACGAAGACGGAAAACGCATCGCTATGGACGTGAAGGTCGGTGACAAGGTGCTGTACGCGAAGTATTCCGGCACGGAAGTGAAAGTGGATGGGAAGAAACTGCTCATCCTCAAGGAAAACGATATCTTAGCCATCGTTGAAGGCTAATTTTGGAGGAATGAAAAATGGCTGCTAAACAACTTGTCTTTTCTGAAGACGCCCGCCGCAAACTCAAGAACGGCATGAACATTGTCGCCAACGCGGTGAGCGCAACCCTCGGTCCGAAGGGCCGCAACGTGGCGGTAGACCGAAAATTCGGTTCGCCCACAGTGACCCACGACGGCGTTTCGGTCGCGAAGGAGATCGAGCTCGAAGATCCGTTTGAAAACATGGGCGCGCAGCTTCTCAAGGAAGCCGCGACCAAGACCAACGATATCGCTGGCGACGGCACGACTACATCCACTGTGCTTGCGCACGCGATTGTCAATGAAGGTTTGAAGGCGCTGGAAGCCGGTTACAACCCGATGCTTCTCAAGCATGGCATTTCGCTTGCCACCGAGACCGTTGTGGAGGAACTCCGCAAGATGGCGGTCAAGATTGACACCAAGGAAGAGATTGCCTCCGTCGCCACCAACTCCGCTGCGGATGAGACGATTGGCTCCCTCATCGCCGATGTGATGGACAAGGTCGGTAAAGACGGCGTCATCACCGTCGAGGAATCCAAATCCCTGCAGTTTGAAACCGAATACGTGGAAGGTATGCAGTTCGACCGCGGTTACCTCTCACCGTACTTCATCACAAGCACGGACAAAATGGAGTCCGTCATCAGCGAACCGTATATCCTCATCAATGAGAAGAAGATCTCCGCCGCGCAGGATATCGTCCCGATTCTCGAAAAACTCGTGCAAATCGGCAAACGCGAATTGGTCATCATTGCGGAGGATATTGACGGCGAAGCGCTCGCAACACTCGTGCTCAACAAACTGCGCGGCATGTTGAACGTGGTCGCGGTCAAAGCCCCCGGTTTCGGCGACCGCCGCAAAGCCATGTTGCAGGATATTGCCATCCTCACGGGCGGTACTGTGATCGCTGAAGAGACGGGACGCAAGTTGGAAACCGCCACGTTGCAAGACCTCGGCAAGGCTGAAAAGGTCGTTTCCGATAAAGAGAATACGACGATCGTCGGCGGGAAAGGCAAGAAATCCGATATCGAGGGCCGCATCAAGGAAATCCGAGCAGAGATTGACAAGAGCACCAGCGATTACGACAAGGAAAAATTGCAGGAACGCCTTGCCAAGTTGAGCGGCGGTGTTGCCATCATCCGCGTTGGTGCCGCCACCGAAACCGAGATGAAGGAAAAGAAACACCGCGTTGAAGATGCGCTCTCTGCCGCGCGCGCCGCGGTCGAGGAAGGCATCGTCCCCGGCGGCGAGATCTCCCTCATCAACGCCGCGACGAAACTCGACAAGATGTTAAAGGGCGGGGAGGACGATGAAGAGATTCGCGTTGGGTTGGGCATCGTCAAGAAGGCACTCGAAGCCCCGATTCGCAAACTCGCTTCCAACGCCGGTCAAGATGGCTCCGTCATCATTGACACCGTCCGCCGCACTGCCGTGGAGAAGAAGAACAAGAATATCGGCTACAATGTGCTCACCGGAAAATACACCGACATGATCGAAGCCGGCGTCATTGACCCGGTTAAAGTGGTGCGCGGCGCGCTCGAAAACGCCGCCTCCATTGCTGCCATGATCCTCACCACCGATGTGCTCATCACCGACATGCCCGAGAAGGAAAAACCTGCTCCCGCCATGCCTCCCGGTGGAATGGATTACTAGAATTACCCGTAGGGGCGCGAGATATCTCGTGCCCCTACATGTTTTATAATCGGGGAAAATGATTCTTCATCGCCAAAAATTTATTCGGATAATCTTGATCCTCGCACTCGGACTCTCCGCGTGCGCTTCGTTTTCATCCCCTACGCCTGTCTTCACACCTTCAGCAACGCTAACGCCCGCGCCGCCAACAGCGACCTCCGAGCCCCTCGCATTGACCGTCAACGGCGAGGGCATTACCTTCGCCGAATTCGATGCGGAGGTGGAGCGTTACATGGCGGCGCAAGCTGCGCTGGGCAACGATGTGGATTCTGCCATGGCAACCAGCACGGTCATTGACGATCTCGTCGCGCAATTGCTCCTCGCGCAAGCCGCGCGCGCCAATGGTTTTATCCTCGACGACGCGGCATTGGAGAATCGCATCGAGTCGTTGGCGCAACAGCTCGGCGGCATGGACGCGCTCGAAGCGTGGAAAACGAATTACGGATACAGTGAAGCAACTTTCCAGTCCGCGTTGAAGCGTGCAGTGGAAGCCGCCTGGATGCGTGACAACATCATTTCATCTGTGCCCGCCGCCGTTGAACAAATTCATCTCCAGCAGATTTTGCTCTATAATGAAGAAACGGCGCGGACTTTCCTTGCCCAATTGAACGGCGGCGCCGATTTCGACGATCTTGCCTTTGATGCCGACCCGGTGACGCGCGGCGATCTGGGCTGGGTGCCGCGTGGTTACCTGCTCGAGCCATCCATCGAAGATGTCGCCTTTAACCTGACGGTGGGTGAACATAGCGATGTGATCGCCACGGACGTCGGATTTCATATTCTTAGAATCCTTGCGCGCGATCCGGCGCGTCCGCTGTCGCCCGACGCGATGCTTGTGTTGCAGGAACTGGCGTTGAAAAATTGGATCGAACAGGAACGCGGCAGGGCAAATATTATCCTTGCCCCGCAATAGATTTGACGAATCGGAGCAATTTCGATGAGCGATGAATTTGATTTTGACGGCAAAACATCTGGCCCGCGCGGTGGGGGATTGCAACTGTGGGACGTGCTGTCCGTCTTTGTATTGTTCGCCACCGGATGCCTGGTAGTTTACTTTGGGCTGATTTTCATGAACCCCGAGTCAAGCTTGAATGTATTGCCACCGAGCGGGGGAGGTTCGGTGTTTTTTCCGCCGCCTCCGACACCGACCGTCACTCCGCTCCAGCTTGAACCGACTTGGACTGCCAGCCCCACGATTCAACCGACTCCTAGCAACACGCCGCGGCCATCTTTCACCCCTTTCTTCACAGAGACACCGGCGTTCACACCAACCCGCACTCCGAGACCCTCCAGCACTCCCAAAGCGCCGTTCAACGCATCCACATCACAAGTGGATAGTACCTTGATCCACCCCGATTTTGCCTGCAATTGGGCGGGAATTGGCGGAACGGTGGTGAATGCGAACAATAGTCCTATTATTGGTCAGGTGGTTGTTCTGCGCGGTTCATTGGATGGTAAGACCATCGAGCAGCAAACCGTGAGCGGGATCAATAAGGAGTATGGTGAATCAGGTTTTGAGTTTGTGCTTGGAAACGCCCCGATTGCTTCCACTACGTTGTATGTTCAACTAGTAGACTTGAATGGTCTGCCGCTTTCGGATAAGATCTCGGTACCCACCTCGTCAGACTGTACAAAGAATCTTGTGCTGGTGAGATTCAAGAAGAATAATTAGTTCAGTTGATTGCTGCAAAGAAAAAACAGCGACCCGATGGGTCGCTGTTCTGTTAGACCGCCACATTCCAATGCTCATACTTCGGGTTCCTTGCTCGGACCGTATCTTCGAGCAATGCCCGTAATCTGGTTGCGACCGGTCCCATTTCACCTCTGCCGACGGGACGATGGTCCACTTTAGTGATGCCGGTGATGCCGGCCGCGGTACCTGTAAAGAACATTTCCTCTGCGGCGAACACTTCGGTGCGGTCAATGGACCGTTCGGCCACTTCGATTCCCAACTCTCGCCTGGCGAGTTCGATCACCGTTTTGCGGGTAATGCCTTCCAGAATGTTGTCCGTCACCGGTGGTGTAACCAGTATGCCGTCGCGCACCATAAAAACGTTCATTGCCGAGCCTTCTGAGACGTGCCCGTTCTGGTCTAGTACCAGCGCTTCATCGAAGCCTGCGCGAACCGCATCCGATTTGATAAGCGCCGAATTGGCATACGCACCTGCTACCTTGCCTCGTGCCGGAATCACATTATCGTCAATGCGCCGCCAGGAGGAGAACGTGACGTGCGCATCCGAATCATTCTTCACATATTTTTCGTACGCCATAACGAAGATGCAGAAATCGTCGTTCACATCGTGAAGCCGCACGCCGATCCCCAGATCCGCTTTGTAAAAGGTGGGTCGAAAATACACGTCCTGTTTCCAATTATCCGTTCGCAACAGATCGAGGGTGATCTGAATGAGACTTTCCTCATCGTAACTTGTCTGCATGGCCATCATGCGAGCAGAGTGCAACAATCGGCGGAAATGGTCATAAGGACGAAAAACGAAGAGACGTTTTTTCTCTTCGCTCCAATATGCCCTCATGCCTCCGAACACCGATGTGCCATAAAGGAATGCATGTGCGGCGATGCTGACTTTTGCTTCTGCCAGGGGAATGATTTTGCCCTCAAAGTACGCGTGCTTCGAGAGATCCACTAGGCACCTCCAGGACTCGGAATGGGATGGGGACCGACTCTTACGTGCGAATTATACCTGAGGCACCGAATCGTTTCCAGTTTCGGCTGATTCCAAATCGGCAAACCCTTGCGACCCCCTGCGCGTTGCCCGCCGCGCTTGACAGAGGACAAAACCCGAGTAAAATCTAATTCGATGACCATCGAATTAGATTGTGAGTAGCGACTATGGATGACCAACCCGAAATAATGGCTTTTGTCAAAGCTATGGCGTCCGCCGAGCGCTTGCGCGTCATCGGAGTCTTGGCGCGTGGTCAGGCAACCCAGACAGAAATTTCAGAGCAATTACATATTCCATCGCGAGATGTATTTGACCACGTATCCTTTCTTGTGGATGCAGGCGTGGTAACGGAAAACAAAGGCGTGTACGATCTCAACGAGAAAGCGATTGAATCTTTTGCGCGCGGACAATTCGAGGACAAACGCCCAGTTTACGAAACAAAGCAGGAAGAACCAGAAGATATTCGCAAAGTATTGAAAACATACCTCAACGCGGATGGAACGATTAGGCAAATTCCACACGAGGGGAAGAAACTGCGCATCGTCCTCAATTACGTGCTGGATGCATTTGCGTTTGATGCAATCTACACGGAAAAGGAAGTGAACACAGTCATCCGCCGCTTCCATGTGGACACCGCGTCCCTGCGCCGGGCGTTCATTGACCGCGGCTTGCTGGCGCGAGAGAGTGACGGTTCAAAGTACTGGCGTGTGAAGGAGGTGGTGAAATGAGCGAAGAACTCGTCGCCTTTTTCAAAGCGATGGCAGATTCCAGTCGGCTCAAGATCGTCGGTTTGCTGGCTGAAAAACCCTACAGTGTGGAGGAGCTTGCTGCGTTGTTGAAACTCAAACCCTCCACGGTTTCACATCATCTGGCGCGCTTGGCAGAAGCAGAACTGGTCACTTCACGCGCCGAAAGTTATTACAGCGTGTATCAACTAGATCGAAAAATGCTGGAGCAAAAATCGCGGAGCATGTTTTCGCAGAACGAGCTCGTTGCGGTTGCCGCGGAAGTGGATGCCGACGCCTATGATAGAAAAGTTATCAGGGATTATTCGCGCCGGGACGGTAGTTTGAAAACCCTCCCTTCGCAGCGAAAGAAATTCGAAGCTATTCTGCGCCATGTGGTGAAGTCGTTTGAAAAGGGGAAGCGCTACAGTGAAAAACGCGTAAACGAAATTCTCTCACACTTTCACGAAGATACCGCCACCCTTCGGCGCGAACTGGTTGGGATGAGACTCATGAAACGCGAGGGCGGCGGGGGAGAATATTGGCGAGTATGAATTCAGCCGCAGAACATCTGCGGCTGAATTTTGTCTGCTTATTTCCGACTCATTTGCTCCCGGTTTACCAGCCCTTTTTGCCAGGCATACACAGCCACTTGTGTCCTGTCTGCGAGGTGCAACTTGCTCAAGATGTTGCTCACATGTCCCTTTACGGTGTTCTCACTGATGACCAGTTTCTCCGCGATCTGACTGTTCGTCATTCCATTGGCAATCAAGCGCAGGACATCCAGTTCGCGTTCGGTGAGTTCCGTAAATAGCGGCTGTTCCTCGCCGTTGCCGCTTCGGATGTTTTGCAGAACGCGCGCCGCGACGAGCGGGTGAAGCGTAACTTCCTTCTGCGCGGCGCGGTGCAATGCCTCAACGAGCTTTTCCATTTTCATGTCTTTCAGAATGTACGAGATCGCGCCTGCCTTCAGCGCTGGGAAAATGTGCGCATCTTCGTGATAGGACGTGAGCACAACCACCTGCGTGCGCGGGCTGATCTGTTTGATGCGCCGCGTGGTCTCCACCCCATCCATGCCGGGCATGATCAGGTCGAGCAGAACTATATCCGGAATGTGATCGGAGACAAGTTTCAACGCCGCCTCACCGGATGCCGCCTCGGCGATCACTTGAAACTCCTTCACAGTTTCGATGTATGAACGGATGCCGTTTCTCACGACTTCATGATCGTCCACGATAATGATGCTGATTCGGTTGTCATGTTTTGATCCCATGATCGATTCCTTCCTAATTTTTGATTGGTGCTTGTATCAGGATACGGGTGCCGTGCCCGGGCGCGCTCTGTATCTGCAATGTTCCGCGAATGCTGCTCACGCGCTCACGAATGGAGCGTAATCCCATGCCATAGGATTTGACCCTGACATCGAACCCGCAACCATCGTCTGACAGCGACAATTGAACCGAGTCGATGTTGTACACGAGCGAAATGTCCACGCGGCGCGCACGGCTGTGACGCGCGACGTTTGCCAGCGCCTCCTGCGTAACCCGGTAGAGCGCCTGTTCCGTTTCCAACGGTAAACGGCGGTCATTGCGGTTGATGAGTTGCACGGCTGTGTCGTTGCGATTCTCCCACTCGTAGACGTAATCGCGCAACGCGGGACCCAATCCCTTTTCCTGAAGTGCAATCGGGTAAATCTCTTGTACAAGGAAGGTCAGTTCCTGTATCACATCGCTCACCAGATTTTCTGCCTCCACGAGGTGCAGCGAAACCGAGTCTCCATGCCCGTTTAGGATGCCTCGTGCGGTTCCAAGTTGCGCAAGAGCCGCGAAGGCTTTTTGCTTGGCGGAGTCGTGCAGGTCACGGGCGAGGCGGTTGCGTTCCTCCATCACTGCCAGATCTTTGGTCTGTTCGAAAAGTTCCATGTTCGCGATCGAAAGCGATGCGCGCTGGGTGAGCGCGGCAAATAAGCGAGTGGTATCGTCGCCGATCAGGTTGGGTTTCGTGAATCCGACGTTGAACACGCCAACGATCTTCTGGTCAACGATGATGGGGAGATGCACGAAGGAGCGAATCCCTTCGGCTATGATCGCTTCGCGCACATCGGCGCGGAGTTCATTCAGTTCGATCTGCCTCACCACTGCCGTCTCCCCCGACTCAAGAACCTTGCCGACCACTCCTTCTCCCTTTGTGAACTCGAGTCGTTTTAGCGTTTCGGGCGAGAAGCCGCGGCTGACGCGCGGCACCACCTTGGTCTGTTTTTCATCCCACGCGAAGACAACACTGCGGTCTGCGTTCAATGTATCCACTGCCACATCTACCAGTGTTTGGAAAACCTGTTGCAGGCTGACGTTGCGAAGGATACGTTCGTCTGCCTGATAAAGTGCCTGAATTTCCTGGTTGCGTTTTTCGAGGGCACTGGTGCGCTCGCGCACGAGTCGTTCCAATTGGCGGTTGCGATCCTGGATGGTCTTTGTCCGCAGGCGGACTCCGCCAACCACGGCGAGCACCGCTCCCAATCCAAGGAGGAGGCGGAACCACATCGTTTGCCAGAAGGGCGGAATTACGTTGACATAGACACGTGTGGGAGTCTCGTTCCACACGCCGTCGCTGTTTGCAGCTTTCAAAAGAAGTGTGTAATTACCGCCGGGCAGGTTGGTATATCGCCCATCGCGTTTTGTCCCGATGAAATGCCAGTTGGTATCGAATCCGTCGAGGGTGTAGGCGTAGAGGTTTTTGCCGGGCTGGCCGAAGCTCAACGCGGTAAATTCGAATTCGAAGGAATTTTGGGGCCACGTGAGTGTGATTTTTTGCAGGGTCTCGACGCTCGAATCGATTGCGATGGATTGGTCCTCCTGATTGAGGGAGGTCAATGCCACCTGCGGCAGGTATTGGCTGTCGGTGATGTCGAGAGGGTGGAAGACGGTGAGGCCGTTGACGCCGCCGAAGTAGAATTCGCCATCCAGACCTTTCTCGTACGCACTCGAATTAAACTCGTTACTCTGCAAGCCGTCGCCCGAATCATAATTGCGAAAGGTTTCGGTATCGGGGTCGAAGCGCGAGATGCCAAAATTGGTGCTGATCCACAAACGCCCGAGGTCGTCCTCCAGAATCCCATACACAAATCCGTTCGGGAGTCCGTCGCTTTCGACAAAGTGGGAAAAAGTTTCTGTTTCCGGGTTAAAGAGATTCAAACCGGAGCCTGCGGTGCCGATCCACAGTCGTCCTTGCGCATCCTGATAGATGGAGAGAATTGAATCGCTGCTCAGGCTTCTAGGATCTTTTGGATCATGTCTGTACAACGTGAACTCATTTGTCGCCGGGTCGAGGCGATTCAATCCGCTCTCTGATGTACCGATCCAGAGATAGCCGTCGCGGTCTTCGATAAGGGCAAGCGGTTTGTTGCCGCTGATCGAAGCCGGATCGTTAGCGTCCGGACGAAAGTGGGTGAAGATGCCGGTGGTTTTGTCGAAGCGGTCCAATCCGGAAGATGTACCGATCCAAAGTTGACCTTGATGGTCTTCAATGATGGAGTAGACCAGATTTGCGCTGATGCTTTCCGGGTTGGCAGGGTCGCGTCGGTAATGATTGAAGATATTCTGGACTGGATCGAAACTGTCGAGCCCGTTGTCCGTTCCGATCCAAATGACACCCTGGCTGTCTTCGAAAACGGAGATGACCCAGTTCGACCCAAGGGTGTTCAAGTCGGTTGGATCATTGAGATATCGCGTGTTTTCTCCGGTACGCCAGTGGAAGCGATTGAGCCCTTCGCCGGAAGTTCCGATCCAGGCGTAACCTTTGTTATCCACGTGAATGGGGAAGATCAAATTGCCGCTCAGGCTTTCGGGGTTGTTGGGATCGTGTCGGTAATAAGCAAATCGATCGCGCTGGCGGTCATAGCGATTCACACCGCCACCGTATGTGCCAAACCATAGCACACCGCCGCGGTCCTCAAAGACTGAGAGGATGTAATCGTTACTAAGGCTTCTTTGAAATGAAGGATCGTTGTGATAATGCGCGAAACGCAAGTGGTCTCTGCTCAGCCGGTCGAGCCCGTTGTCAGTTCCGACCCACAGGTTGCCGGAAATATCGATTTGAAGGGTGGTGATCGAATCATCTACGAGCGTACGCGAATCGTTGGGCTCGTGCATGAAGGTCTTGAACCGGCCTGTCGCTGGATTGAACAAGTTCAATCCTTTTTGAGTGCCGATCCAAAGGTTCCCGCTCGTGTCCTCCGTAATGGACGTAATGCGGTTACTGCTGATGCTCACAGGATTATCGGGGCTCGCTTGATAGTGTGTGAAAACCCCGGAAGCGGCGTCGTATTTGTTCAACCCGCCATCCAGTGTGCCGATCCAAATGCGTCCTGCCGAATCCTGATACAGCGTACTGACGCTCTTACTGCTCAGTTTTTCCGACTGGGTCACTTCGCTCGTTTGGCTTGCCGCGGAACGGGCGCCGGCTTCGAGTTCTGCGCTGCCCTCGATTTCCGTTCCCAGCGTCGGGATCATGTACGGATAATGATGAAAGGTTTGTGTGTTTGGGTCGAAGCGGTCGAGTCCGCTTAGTGTACCTACCCAAAGGTGATTGTCACGATCTACGAGCAACGCTGTGACGCGATTATCGGCGAGGCTGTTCGGATCGTTGTCGTTTTGTTGAAACTGCGTGAACTGACCGTTCAGTGGGTCGTAGCGGTTCAAACCTCCAAGCCGGGTGCCGATCCACAGATAGCCTTGCTGATCCTCTGTGATAGCGTTGATCCAGCCGTCGCTGATGCTCTTTACGTTACCGGGATCGCGCTTGAAGACTTTGAAGTTATATCCGTCGTAGCGGTTCAGCCCGTCTTCAGTACCGAACCAGAGGAAGCCGCGGCTATCCTGAAAGATGACGCGCACAGAACTTTGGGATAGTCCCTGTTCGATTCCGAGGGTGTCGAAACGCAGGACGCAGTTGCAAATCCCCGGGAGGGACTCTGCCGATACCCGGTTCGCAGCCGCTAGGCGGTTGGTCGAGGCGGAATCAGCCTCCTGTGTGGCTTGAGGCGTTTCCGCCGCTCCACAGGAAATCTGAAAGAGCAGAAGAAACATTCCTGCGAGGCGGGCGATCCACCGAATCCGATTTCTGAACATGGCGTAATTATAGACCTATCCTGTAAGTTATGCCTCGATTGTATTCGTCCTGCGATGCCTTTCAATACCCCTCGGTGGAGGGGTTTTTGCCCTTCCAGGATTTCGCAAGGGAGACGCGCTTGCCGTACCTTGAGAGGGAAGTCGAACCCTTCATCAGGTGGATGGGAAATGCACGTCGCGACGGATGCTTGATTTCACCCCGGTATGTATGATGATGACAGATTGGCTGACCGCCGCAGGCGGCACGGCGAATCTGTTTGCTTTCACGAATCTCCTCAAAGAGAAAGCAACCGTTGGCGTGAGGCGGAGACTGGTCTACGCAGCCGGTTTCCGCCTCTCTCGCTATACCTACAAGGAGGTGGCTCGCCCAGAAGATGCAAAGACCTTACGCCCATTCACTTTATTCTTGATTAGGAGAGAAGAGCATGAAAACTAGAAGTTTGCATTACGTCCTGAGCCTGCTTGTTGCGTTCAGTCTCGTGCTTGCGGCATGTGCGCCGCAACAAGCGACGGAAGCCCCCATAGAGCCACCGGTGGCGGCCACGGATGAACCGGTTGCCACAGCCGCAGCAACGGATGAACCTGCTCCCGCTACCACTCGCCGCGGCGGTTGGCTGGATGAGATCGTTGTCTCTGTCGTTGACGGCGCCTCTGCCATTTCGCAGATCCAAGCCGGAGCGATCGACTTTTTCTCGTTCAACCTCGCTTCTGATGTATATCCTGAAATTCAGGCCGCGGGCTTATCCAGCACGCAATCGCTTGGCGGTTATTATGGGATCAGCCTCAACCCAGCTGTGTTCGCTGATGCCGCAGTCTTGAATCCGTTTTCAAACCGCAAGATTCGTGAGTCGCTGAACTGGTTGCTTGACCGCAACTACCTGAACCAGGAGATCTACGCTGGCGGCTCTTTGCCTCGCCTTCTGCCGATCACCACGGAGTTGGTGGAATATACCAACCTGATCGATACCGCCCGCGCATTGGAAAGCAAATATGCCTTTAACCCGGATCGCGCCAAGGAAGTGATTGACGCTGAAATGCCAGCCATGGGCGCGGAACAAGGCGCCGACGGTAAATGGCAATTCAACGGCGCGCCGGTGACGTTGATCTTCCTCATCCGGTCTGACGGTGATGGCACGCGTCAGCCGATGGGGGATTATGTCTCGAATCAGTTGGAGACTCTCGGCTTTACGATTGATCGCCAGTACAAGACCGCCTCTGAGGCGTTCCCGATCTGGTTAGGCACTGTGGCGGCAGAAGGACAATGGCATCTATATACCGCTGGCTATGGTGTTGCCGGTCTGGGTTCGTTGCGTGACGAGAGCGGAAACATTCAGCAAAGCTATTTGAATACGAGCATCCAGGCAAGTGAGCCGTATATCTCGAATGTGTCTGACCCGGAATTCCAGAAACTGGGAGACGACCTTGCTCAGGGTAACTACGACTCGAAGGAAGAGCGCGACGCCATGATGGCACGCGCGCTTGAACTTTCGCTGGAAGATTCGTTGTTCGTCTGGCTGATCGATCAAAAAACGTATGCGCCTTATGCCAACAATGTTCAGGTGACTTTCGACCTCGCTACGGGTCCCGAGTCCACGAATGTGGGTCCGTACAACCTGCGCTTCAAAGATCAGGAAGGCGGCACTTTGAGGATCGGCACAAACGACCTGTTCACCGAACCGTGGAATCCGATTGCAGGCAGTAACTGGATCTGGGATGCGCATGTTATGCGCGCCACTACGATGGGAACGTCGAATATTGGCGGCGGCGGCGGTTTGATGGCAGACCCCTATACCGGTCTCGCGTACCCTCAGCGCATTGCCAGCGCCGAACTGGTTTACAAAGAAGGATTACCCATCAACCAGAATTTGGATTGGTTGAGTGTGAGCGCGGTGCCGCAAGTGGATGTTCCCGAGGACGCGTGGATTGACTGGGATGCAACCGAACAGCGGTTCATCACCGTTGGAGAAAAATATCCCGACGGCCTCACTGCGAACGTCAAGAGTGTTGTGGTCTACCCCGATGACTTGTTCGAGACGGTCAAGTGGCACGATGGAAGCCCGATCTCCGTTGGCGACTTCGTGATGAATATGATTCAGGGCTTTGACCCCGGCAAACCCGAAAGCCCGTTGTATGACGAGTCTCTTGCGTTAAGCATCGATGCCGGCCTGGTTGCTTTCAAAGGATATCGAATTACCTCCACCGACCCGCTGACCATCGAATCATATACAGATGCTTATCTCTCCGATGCGGAGTTGAACATCGCGCCTTTGTGGCCCCAATCTGCTTTCGGACTTTCCGGTGAGAATAGCTGGCAGATGCTGGCGGTGGGCAATCTGGCGGAGGCGGCTGGCGAGATCACATATTCCGAAGATAAAGCCGCGCTGCTTGAAGTGGAGCAAATGAGTTGGGTGGGCGGACCCAGCCTTGAAGTGCTTGCCAAGTATCTGGATCAAGCCGCGGCAGAATCGCACATTCCGTTTGCAACGACGATGAGCCAGTATGTGACCAAGGAAGAGGCTGACCTGCGCTACGCCAACCTCAAGGCATGGTACGAAGACCACGGTCATTTCTGGGTCGGCACCGGTCCGTATTACCTGGATCAGGTCTTCACCACCGAGAAATCACTTGTGATGAAGAATTTCGCAGACTTCGCCGACCTCGCTGACCGTTGGGCTCAGTTCAGTGAGCCGAAGCGGGCGACGACCCTGCTCGATGGGCCGGGACAGGTCAAATCGGGCGATGAAGCGGTGTTCGATGTCACCATCAATTTTGGTGACCAGCCGTACCTGCTCTCGGATATCGCGCGCGTGAAATATATCCTGTACGATGCAACGGGTACAGTGGTTTCCGTGGGTGACGCGACAGCTGTGGCTGACGGACAATACCAAGTCTCTTTGACTTCCGAAGAGACGGCAAAACTGCCCACGGGCTCAGCTCGACTCGAAGTGGCGGTGGTCCCGATTCCAGTAGCCATCCCATCGTTCACATCGTTGGATTTCGTAGCGGTTCCGTAACATCGCCGCAATGAAAACGCACAGGGGCATCAACTCACGATGCCCCTGTGTATCCTTTCTCTGGAGGTTCCCATGGCCGTTGTATCTCAACATGTTTCTGATCCTTCGGTTGGCCCCAAGGATTCTGCCCGCAAGAGCACGTTCCTGCGGGTTTCGCGCTATGTGATTGTTCGCTTGTTGACGTTGTTTGTCACGGTGGTCATCGGCATCTATTTGACGATCGTGATCGCCAACATGGGCGGATTCGTGGATACCATCATGAAAGGCGAAATTCGAGATCGCGTAACCCAAACCATCATCAACAATCAGGCGTATCAGAGCATGGAGCCCGAAGTACGGCAAAAACTTATTCAAGACACAATTGCCGCAGAAGAGGAGCGCCGGGGACTCAACGTCCCGATCGCCGTGAGAAATTTTCGCTATCTTTCAAACGCGCTGACTTTGAATCTCGGCCGCGCCATCAACATGACGAGCGACTCAGGCTCGAAACAGGTACGGCTCATTCTCCTTGAGCGACTTCCTGCCACCCTGTTGCTCATGGGCATCTCGCAATTGTTCCTCTTTTTCTCGAGCATTCTCCTTGCACTCAACCTTTCGCGCCGTTATGGTAATTTTTGGGACAAACTTGTCGTCACGTTGTCTCCCACCTCGGCGGTGCCTCCTTGGTTCTACGGGATCTTCCTCATCCTGATCTTTGCCGCGCTGTTGAAGGTCTTGCCATTTGGAGGCATGGTGGATTCGCCTCCACCGCCAACAGCCTTCGAATATTCCATGAGCCTGCTGAAGCATCTTGCGCTTCCTACGCTCTCATTGGTGTTGAGTTCATTCTTCTTGAGCATCTACAATTATCGCACCTTCTTTCTCATCTATTCCAGCGAGGACTACGTGGATATGGCAAAGGCCAAAGGCTTGCCCGCCCGCGACGTGGAACGAAAGTACATTTTGCGCCCTACGCTTCCCAACATCATTACCAACTTTGCACTTCTGATCATCACCCTTTGGACAGGGGCGACGATTACCGAAACCGTTTTCTTGTGGCCCGGCTTGGGGCGCACGTTATTTCAGGCAATCGGTCTGTTTGATATTCCCATCATTGTCGGGTCGACCATCATCTATGCCTACCTGCTCGCCATGACAGTGTTTCTACTCGATTTCATATATTCGTTGGTTGATCCGCGTGTGAAAGTGGGCGGTTGACATGGCAGCATTGAGAAACTCGATGCAAAGACTTTTCTACTATCCGTCTGCAGTGTTTGGGTTATTGATAGTTCTGCTTCTCGTCACGCTTGCGATCTATGCGATGGTCAAAATTCCGTACAACGAAGCGATTCGTCTGTGGCGAGGGGGCGAGGCGGTTTGGTATCAAAACCCGAAGTTTGCCGCGCCTGCCTGGATCAATTACTTTTCAAGCAAGAAATATGCCGAGTCGTTTGCGGTGAAAACCAATGACGGAACGCTCCAAAGCGAATTTACGCCGGGCGCAGAGGGTACCTCTACACTGATCGCGAATCACACCTTCGATTTCAGTTATGACACCTATCCTCAGGATATGATTCTCTATTTCAAATCCGAGTATCTTGAAAAACAGCCGTTCGTGTCGATTGAGTGGCTGACTCCCGACGACCGTGCCGTGCGGATTGCAAACATCGCCATCAGCAAGGAATTTACCTATCGGTTTGCGCAGGATGAAAAACTCAAGAACCGTCTCCGAACGGACGATATCATCGCCTCGCTCTTTTCGGATCCTGAAACTGGTTTTCCCATCAAGGGGCAGTATCAACTGCTTATCACTGGCACAACCTTCGAGCCCGGCTCCACGATCAATGCTGAGTACGTCTTTCATGGGCAGGTCTACGGGCTGGCAGGAACTGATCAAGCTAGGCGCGATCTCATGGTGCCTTTGCTTTGGGGGGCGCCGATTGCCTTGACTTTTGGCTTGATCGCGTCGCTCGGCTCCTCGGTTCTTACAATGATCATCGCGGCTGTCGGCACATGGTACGCGGGCTGGGTGGATGAACTGATTCAACGTATTACCGAGATCAACCTTGTGCTTCCGTTTCTCTCGATCCTCATAATGGTCGGCACATTTTATTCGCGAAGCATTTGGGTCATTCTCGGCGCGACCATCGCACTTTCCATCTTTACGGGCGCCATCAAGAGTTTCCGTTCCATCTTCCTGCAAGTGAAGGAGTCGATGTACATCGAAGCCGCACGCGCGTACGGCGCGAGCGGTCCGCGCATCGTATTTCTCTATCTGATTCCGCGCATGATTCCCTTGCTCATTCCCGGGCTGGTCTCGTCAGTACCTGCTTTTGTATTCCTTGAAGCATCCCTTGCGGTGCTTGGGTTGGGCGATCCGGTCTTGCCGACGTGGGGAAAGATCATTCAGGATGCCAACTCGAACGGCGCCTTGTACCGCGGCTACTACTATTGGATTCTGGAACCCACAGTATTGTTGATGATTACGGGTTTGGGATTTGCCATGCTCGGCTTTGCCCTCGACCGAATCTTTAATCCCAAATTGCGAGAAATATAACCCGACTATGATGCAAACCAAGCTTCTGCAGATCGAAGACCTGAAGTTGCACTTCAAGACCCGTTCCGGTTCCGTGCAGGCTGTTGATGGCGTTGATTTTGAATTGGACTCCAACCGCGCGGTGGTGATTCTCGGCGAATCAGGGTGCGGAAAAAGCTCGCTTGCCAAAGCCATGTTGCGGCTTTTGCCGCGCAACGTTGAAAGGTATGAGGGCAGAGTTTATTTGCAGAGCGCGGATGTGATGAAATTCGACGATGAAGAGTTCCGCAAGAACGTACGTTGGGTGGGCATCTCCCTCGTCCCGCAAGCCGCAATGAACTCGCTCAATCCGGTCATTCGCGTGGGCGAGCAGGTTGCCGAGCCTGCCATCGTTCATCTGGGTATAAGTAAAACCGATGCCATTGGGTTGGTTCGTAAAATGTTCCAGCATGTGGGTGTGCCCCTTGACTTTATAGATCGCTATCCCTTCGAACTAAGCGGTGGGATGCGCCAACGCGTCGCGCTGGCAATGGCGCTCGTCACCAGCCCAAGCCTGATCGTTCTCGACGAGCCGACCTCCGCTCTCGACCTGCTCACGCAAGCTAACATCATGAACGTGCTCAAACGCATCAAGCATGAACTCGGCACATCGTTCATCCTGATAACGCACGACATTGCCACCTCCAGCGAATTAGCGGACGAAGTCGCCATCATGTACGCGGGACAGATCGTGGAGACCGGGCACGCGCGAGACTTCTTCCCGGCGCCGCTCCATCCCTATTCACAGATGTTGATGGCAAGCGTGCCGCGCCTGCGCAGCGACTCAGACCCGATGTTCATCACGGGTCAGCCGCCGAGTTTGTTGAATCCGCCAAAGGGCTGCCGCTTCGCGGCGCGTTGTCCGTATCGCTTCGAGAAATGTGACGAGGAACCCCCGATGCTCGGCAAGAACGGACGCAAGGTCAAGTGCTGGTTGCACGCGTAGGAGAGCGAATGATCACGGACATACGAGAGGTTTTCATGAGCACACAACACATCAACGCGCCCCAACCTTTGCTGTCCATCAGGGATTTGCACGTGTGGTACGAATTGCGCCGATTCGGTTTTGGTCACGCAGGCTACGTCAAGGCGGTGGATGGCGTCAGTTTCGATCTGGCAGAAGGGGAAACGGTGGCAGTCGTCGGTGAGAGTGGATGCGGAAAGTCCAGCCTGATGAAGACCATTCTGGGGTTGAACATTCCCACGAGGGGCGAAGTCGTTTTCGATAACGAGCATTTATCCGAATTGAAGGGGAACGGATTGCGCCGCTACCGCTTCAAGATCGGCTATGTTCAGCAGGACCCGTACGGTGCGTTGCCGCCATTCATGACCGTACAAAAAATTCTGGAAGAACCGCTGATCATCAGCGGGGTGAAGAACAAACAGGCACGATTGTCGCGCATCCACAAGGTGATGGCGGAAGTGAAACTGCACCCGGTGGAAGATTACCTTCCGAAGTTCCCGCACATGCTGAGCGGAGGACAACAGCAGCGCATTGTGATCGCCCGCGCCATGCTGCGCGAACCGAAATTGATCGTTGCCGATGAACCGGTCTCGATGCTCGATGCCTCAGTACGCGTGGAGATTCTCAAACTCATGCGCGCCTTGCAAGAATCGCATGGGCTTTCGGTGATCTACATTACACACGACCTTTCCACGGTTAAATACTTCTCGGCGCGTATCTTTGTGATGTACGCAGGCAACATGATCGAGAAAGCGGAAACGCGCCGCCTGCTCGAAAACCCGCTTCACCCATACACGCACGCGTTGCTCGCCGCCACCTCCGACCCCGACGCACGCAATGCCGATTCGTTCAAAGAAGTGCCGCCCGGCGAGCCGCCCAGCCTCGTGAACCCGCCGAAGGGATGCCGCTTTCATCCACGCTGCGCAAAAGCCATCGCTGGGTTATGCAATGAAAAAGAACCGATGGATTTTGAACCCGAGCCGAATCACTTTGTGGCTTGCTGGTTGTATCAACCACAATGACCAATCCCCGCTTCCTCCTCGCTTTTGGCGTGTTATTGATGTTGCTGGGGATCGCCCTGCCTTTTCTGATGGTGATCCACGTACTCGAATCCACGTTCTTCTTGAGCTTCTTTTCCTGGGGTGCGTCGGTAGCCGGGCTGGCATTCGGAACAATCGGGTTTGCAATATATGCACGTGGAAGGAAGGAATGAAAAAGCGACGTTCACAACGTCGCTTTTGTAAGATACGTGCTATGGCTGCAAGGTTCGGATGAAAGCAACTGCCTGCCAGATCTGTTCGTCATCCAATATCCCTCTCCACGCAACCATGGATGTGCCGGGTTTCCCCTCGGCAATCCGCCAGAAGAGATAATCGTCGCTGGCGACCGCCTGCAGTTGGAAGAGGTCTCTTGGCTTGGGGTCAAGGGATTGTCCGGCTGGTCCGTCACCGTGCCCCTGTGCTCCGTGACAGGTTTCGCAATATGTTTTAAACACATTTGCGCCTTCGATAGCCGCGTCTGCGCCGAAGGGGTTCGTCAACCCGGCGTATTCTGAGGGGACAGGCTCCAGCGTGCCTATCGCTTGCGAATCGTTCCCAGTGCTTGTGCAAGATGCCATAAGGCTTACTATCAGGAATAAAGTGAGGAGTGTTGTATTTTTCACGATTGAGTTTCCTTTGCGTCCAAGGCTCTAAAACGGTGGATGAAATAGACGCCCAGCCCGAACAAGCCAATCGCTGTGGCTTGATGCAGCAGGGCGATCACAATATTTACAAATGAGAAGACGGTTAGGATACCTAGAATGATCTGCAACGTAACAGCGGTGACCAGCCAAATCAATCCGTTCTTGATTTCAGTGTGGTAGTTGTGCTTTCGGGCATGCCAATACATGAACAGCGCGGCGATGAGCACCAGCCATGCCAGCCAGCGATGGATGAACACGATGGTCTGGGGGGATTCGAACAGGTTGACGAACGAATTGAACAGATTGGGCGGAATGAGTTTACCGAACATCAGGGGCCACGTATTCGAAATGTGACCAGCCTTGAGCCCGGCGGTCATGCCGCCATAGGCAATTTGTAGAATTAGCAACACGAAATAAGTCAGCGCAAGCTTGGAGGGCGTGGACCAACTTGCTTTTTTTCCCGGCTCAAGAAAACCAAACTTATGTCCCAGGATCGTCCATAAGGCAAGACCAAAGAGTGCAAGCGCAAGCAGGAGATGGATCGTCAAGTTGAAGTGGCTTACGGAGGGGCGGTCTTCCAGTCCGCTGGCGACCATGACCCAGCCTGCGAAGGCTTGCGAGATGAATAACATGCCCATCACGAAATAGATGCCAAACTGCTTCCACGGGATGGTCTTGTTGAACAGGAAATAAAAGACAGGGATGGCGTACGCCAGACCCGCAAGGCGGGCGATGAGGCGGTGAATCCATTCGATCCAGAAGATGTATCGGTATTCATCCAGGGTCATATCGAAGTTGACCTGCTTGAATTCAGGTGTTTGCTGGTATTTTTCGAACTCCTCCCGCCAGTCTGATTCGCTCAGGGGTGGGATGGACCCGCTGACCGGGTTCCATTCCACGATGGATAGACCTGAGCGGGTGAGGCGGACGAATCCGCCAAAGACGATAAGAAATGCCACGATGCAAGCGAAAATAATCAGCCAATTCATCACGGCGCGGCTTTTGGTTTGAGGCATGCGTTCTCCCATGTGCAGTGCTGGGAAGATTATAGCAAAGGCTGAAATAAGAAAATCTCACTTTGTTGACCGGTGGGATTCTCGTTATTGTTGTATCTGGCTCAGAAGTTGACGGTATTGATCTGCGTTGGGAGGGTTCAATAGCAGGATCTGGTTGACGACCACCATCGCCTCCTCTTTTTTGCCGACGTTCAACAGCGAATCGGCTAACGTGTCAAGCTGGGCGATGGCTTCTTCGACGCGCCCCGCTTGTTGATACGCGCCGGCGAGCGCACGCTTGAGGATGGGATCGTCGGGACGGTCGGTAAGCAGGTCTTCCAGGAACGGAATCATCTGCGTATCCCGGTTGTTGGACTGCAAATAGGAAAGATAACTCTCGATCTCAGCGTTTGCCTGCGCGGGCTGACCGAGTTTGAAGCTGAGGTCAATCAAGTTTTTACGAACCACCTCATCGTCGGGGCGAAGCGTGCGGATCTGTTCGTACACGCGGATGGCTTGCTTCCAGTCGAGGCGTTGCATGTCAATATCCGCCATGCGTTGCAGGATGTGGATGTTCCAGGTGCGGTCGGCATTGAATTGCTGGACGACACGCAACGCCGTAGTGTAGGTCTTGCGCGCCATGTCGAGTTCGGCGAGGCGGTAATAGATGTCGGCGAGTTCGATGTACTCGCGAATGGCATCGTCCACCTGACCGCGCGAGACGAGCTGGTCAATGAGTTTGGTGCGCGCCGCCATATCCATCGGCGCGAGTTGCACCACGCGGCGCAGCATCTTGGCGGATTGCGCCGCCTCGCCGCGCACACTGTATGCCTGCGCGACGGTCATGAATTTTGCGATGGCTTCCGGCGTGTGATTTTCGCGCACAAGCAGGTCGCCCATCAGTGTGTGAAGCGGCAGATAGGTTGGGGCGGAGGCAAGCGCGTAGTACGCCTCCTCCATGGCGGTGCGCAATTGACCGGCGCGCGCCAATTGGTGCACGTGGTTGATGGCATCCAGAACGGCGCTCGATTGCGCCTGCAAGATCACCTCGGCGAGGGGCATGGGCATGTCGCTTTCGTGCGAGCGTTGCATTTCCTCACGCGCTTTGTGCAGGTGGTCGCGCCAGTTCTTGCGCATGAGCATGTCGTTGATATTGTCGCACAGTCGTTTCAGCGCATCCTCGTCAGAGACGGATGCCTGCGCTTCGATAAGCGGTTCGTACATCTGGCGGATCTCGTCTGCCTGTTCGGATGGTGCGACCATGGCATCCGCGATCTTCAACGCCTCGAGATATTCAACGGACGCGGGAGCGAGTCGGCCCAGCTTTTGGTTGATCTGCCCCATCAATAAGCGCGCTCCCAGGGCAAAGTCATTGTGTTTCACCGCATGTTGCAGTTGGCGAATCGCCGACTCATGCCGGTCGATTTTCGTGCGGATCAAACCCAGATCGAAGAACAATGCCGGATGATTGAAACCCGCTTCGAGTGCGTGTTCGAGTTCCTCCGCGGCTTGCAAGTCGTTGCCCTTGGTCTGCGCATCAATCGCCTGACCGAGATGCAGCACCACTTTCGTTTGCTCGGACTGCTGCATCGAAAGTTGACCGGTGCCGCGCATGAGCGCTTGCAGACCGCGCCGTTGTTGAACTGCGGTATTGTCGTCGCTCGAATACTCGAACAGGATCTCCGCCAGCCGAGTCAACGCTTTTTGGCGCGCTTCGCCAATGGGGTCAAGACCAGAATCGTCTTCTTTCTTGCGCGTGTCCAATTGCTTGACTTGCGCCATCGCAATTGGTCCTGTCCCGCCTTTGGGGCGCAAAGGTTTGGGGAGCAATTGTCCCGAGCGCAGAAGCGTTTGAGCCTGTTTGGCTTCGGCGCTCTCAGGCAGGATCTGCAACGCTTTGTTGACGAGTTCGTTGGTCTTGTCCACGTTGCCGGTGCGTTGGACGAGACTTGCCACGTTGATATACTCCACGACTGCCTGCGGCTTGTGCCCAAGGCGTTCGTGGGCAAGCGCAAGCCGCGAGTGGGCGATGATGTGCTCGGGGTCGAGCGTGGTGACGCGCACCCAATTCTCAATGGCTTTGTCTACGTCGCGTTGGTTGAGGAAGAGTTCCGCGGCGCGTGTCGCCGCGTCAATCGCTTCTTTGAGGTGCCCGGTGCGTTCGAGCAGTTGCGCGAGTTTTTCCATCGGCACGGGGTCTTGCTGCGATATTTGCGCGGCGCGTTTGTAGATTTGTAACGCCTCGCTGAAATCTGCGGATTGGAAGAGCGCCAGCCCGAGGCTGTTCAACGCCTTGGGGTTGTCGGGTAATTCCTGCAAGGCTCGGCGGTACGCCGACGCGGCTTTGTTCCACTCCTGGTCCCACGCGGCGGAATGTCCCTCGCTCATCGCTTTTTGAAAGAGTTCTTCGTTGCCGGGCATGGTGCAATTATAACGTAGGGAACAATCGCGAGACCTGCCCCTATGGTGTGATAATCATATCGCTTTCATTTCGCCCCAGTTGGGTCCATAACGCGCCTCGGTGGAGAGGGGGATATCCAATTTGTACGCGTTTGCCATCGTTTCTTTTACGATCTTGGCGGTTTTCTCCAGTTCATCCTTCGGACATTCGAGCACAAGTTCGTCATGCACCTGCAAAAGCATTTTGCCGCCGAGTTTCGCTTTTTTCAGCGCGGGGGGAATCTTTAACATGGCGATTTTCATGATATCCGCCGCGGTGCCCTGAATGGGCGCGTTGATGGCTTCGCGCTCCTCACGTGCCTTTATTTGTGGATTCGTCCTGCCTTGCAGAGCGGGGAAGTATCGGCGGCGACCCAGAAGTGTTTCGACGTAGCCCTGCTGTGCGGCTTGCTTGCGGATGCCGTCGAGATAGCGTTTGACGCCCGGGAATTTGGTGAAATAGGCTTTGACGAAATTTTCCGCCTCCGCCAACGTGAGGTCAGTGCCACGCATCAGCCCAAACGCTGACATGCCGTAGATCAAACCGAAGTTGATCGCCTTCGCGTGACGTCGCATATCCTTGTTCACCGCGTCCAACTCGACGTTGTAAATTGCCGCGGCGGTGGTCGCGTGGATATCCTCGTCCGCGCGGAACGCGGCGAGCATCGCCTCATCCCCAGCCATGTGCGCGACGATACGCAACTCGATCTGCGAATAATCCACCGAGAGCAGCCAGTTTCCCCTGCCGGCGATAAATCCATTGCGGACCCGGCGTCCCGTCTCGGTGCGAATCGGAATGTTCTGTAAATTCGGGTTGTTCGACGAGAGTCGCCCTGTCACCGCGCCGATCTGTGAGTACGATGTGTGCACGCGATTCGTCTTTGGGTTGATAGCGACGGGCAGAGCATCCACATACGTTGATTTTATTTTCGAGAGTTCGCGGTGTTCGAGTACCCAATCCACAACGGGATGTTTGCCGCTCAATTCTTCGAGCACGCCCGCGGCGGTGGAGTAATGACCGCTGGCGGTTTTGTTGCCTTTGTCGGGCGGCTCGAGCCCGAGCGTTTTGAACAGCACATCAGAAAGTTGCTGCGTGGAATTGATGTTGAACGGTTTGCCGACAGCGTCGAACACTTTCTTTTCGATCTGAGAGAGACGCTTCGTCAACTCCTTGTCCATCTCTGCAAAAAACGGAAGGTCGAGCGAAATGCCGGTCATCTCCATCTCGCCAAGGACGGGCGTCAACGGCATGTCAATTTCTTCGAGAAGTTTTTCGCCGTTCGCGCGTTTGAGTTCCTTTTGCTCGATGGGCAAGAGGCGGAGCGTCACTTCCGCATCCGCAACCGCGTACGGCGCGACGGATTCGATCGCCACGTCTGCCATGCTGATCTGTTTTTTGCCTTTGCCGATCAACTCTTCGATGTGGGTCATCTCCTCACCGAGTTTGACAAAGGCGAGATTCTTCAACCCGAGGCTGCGCGACGAAGGGTCAACAATGAACTCGGCGAGCATGGTATCGAATGTGAGGGGCGAGACGACGAGTCCATGTTGCGCAAGCACAATGTAATCGTATTTTGCGTTGTGCGCCACCTTTCCGATCTTCGGATTTGTCATCGGCGCTTCGAGCGCGGAGATCACCTTCTTCAGCGGCAGGTTAGTCCCCGCGCTGTGACCGATCGGAATGTAATAGCCTTCACCCTCTTTGATCGCCAGCGAAATGCCGACCATGTCGGCGCGCATTTCTTCGGTGGAGGTTGTCTCGGTATCGAACGAAATGACCTTTGCCTTGTTCAGTGCTTTGACAAGGTCATCGAGTTTTCTGTCGGTATCCACGACATGCACGGCGACGTTCGAATCCACTCTTGGCGCGACGACGGCTTGAGGCTCGTTCGCGAACATGGACATCTGCCCGCCCGCTTTTGGCGCAGGTGCAGGGGCTGATGTCGCAGACACGGGCTGCCCCGTCACTTTTTCGAGGGTTTTGAGAAGTGAGCGGAATTCCAGTTCCTTGAAAAACGCTTCAATCGCCGCGACGTTCAAATCGTGCGCCTTCGCATGTTCCAGATTTAGCTTAATATCCAGGTCGGTCTTGATCTGCGCGAGCGTGTAACTCAGATAGGCGTTCTCTTTATTTGCTTCCAGTTTTGTTTTCCAACGCGACTCTACTTTATCAATGTTCTTGAAAATCCCATCTAACGACTTGAACTTGCCAAGCAGAGCGATCGCGGTCTTTTCGCCGACGCCCGCCACGCCGGGGATGTTATCGGACTTGTCGCCGACGATTGCCTTGTAATCCACCACTTGCTTGGGTGGGACGCCTAACTTCTTGACCACGTCCTCATCCTTGATGTAAGTCTGGTCGTCGCCCGCGAGATAGACACTTGTTCGTTTGTTGACGAGTTGCAGGAGGTCGCGGTCGCCGGTAACGATCTTTACGCCGAGCCCTTGTTCCGCGGCGATGCGCGCGACAGAGCCAAGCACATCGTCCGCTTCGTAGCCTTCCAGTTCGAGGCGCGGAATGTTGAACACGTCCAGCATCTCGCGGATACGCGCGATCTGCGGACGCAAATCGTCGGGCATCTTCTCGCGCGTGCCTTTGTAATCCGGGAAGATTTCATCGCGGAAGGTCTTGCCCACGTCGAACGCGACCGCGAGATATTCGGGTTTTTCCTGTTCGATGATGCGCAGCAGCTCGCGCGCGAAACCGTAGATCCCTGCAGTGGGTTCGCCTTTCGAGGTTTGCCAGCGCTGGCTCCCGCCGACAGCCGTCAATGCAAAGTACATTCGATAAGCGAGCGCGTGTCCGTCAATGAGGTAGAGGGTGGGGGGCATAGGAGATTCTAGTGATCAGTTATCAGGGAATCCGGTGGTTGAGTAGCCCTGAGTGTTTTCTGCGAAGGGCGTATCGAAACCACAGGGTAAGCAATGAAACTTTTGTCATGAAAATACTTTTGTGAACTGGTGGTTTCGATACAGCGGCGAACGACCACGCCGCTTACTCAACCACCGGGTTTTATAAAAACAAAACGCAGAGTGATTATACTCTGCGCTCGGCATTTTTAGAACACAAATTCCAATTTGAATGAGTGTGGTCTCGATACGCTTCGTTACTCGACCACCACTTGTAGCAGGGTTATTTCCTCGGGTCGGAATAGCCCTGACGGGTGCGCGTCTGCTTGATGTAATCCTTCACGAGTTGCGGCGGATGAGGCTGCGTTCCGCCCATGATGAGGTAGCCCGGCGCCCAAAAATCACCGGACGGATTCTCTTTCTTCAAACGCGGAAACTCCGCGAACACTTTCTCGGAGCTGTTCTGGCGCATGATGCGCATGAGGTAGCCCGGTGAGGTCGAAGGCGGGACGTTGGTCACCCATTGCATGTACTCCGGGCGCACCGCGAGATATTCCAACCGCCAGCCGAAGGCGATGCAGATCTGCGGCAGCCATTCTGAGAGCCGGTCCGAAATATCGCCGGTGAGGTAGTGCGAACTGAAACGCGGGACAAGCAAACAGGCATACGTCAAATTGTATAAACCCGGCGAGATCGGTTCGAGCATCACGCGGCTTGCCACCTCGGTGATCGAGTGCGGGCGTGTCTCGTCCAATTCACCGGGCATCGGGCGGCGAAGCGGTGTTTCGGGCCGCGGTTGTGATTTCGACGGCATGGTCGCGTCGAAATCCTGCACCACGTGCTTTACGGTCTCGTCGAGGTTTTGATTCGATGCCAGCAGTTCGTCCACGCGGATGGCGGGCGAACTCTCGCGGCTGAAATGATTCGCACGCGCCGGCGAAGAGGGACGCGTCCCGATGGCATCCGGCGGCAACGGGTAAGCGGATGAATTGGGGGTGGGAGGCGGGACGTCTGAAAGAATGTCTGAAATGGAGGGGACATCTTCCTGCAGACCGTCATCCACGAATTGGGTCGGCGCTTCATGCCGAGCGGACGCTTGATTCGCCATAGGCGGGGTTTGCGCCGCGTCAGCCTCCGAGAGCGACAGCGAGTCGGCGAGTTTGCCAGCCTGCGAGCGGATGGTGCTGAACGGCGTCTCGGCGTCGAAGACGAGCGCGAGCACTACGTCGTCGGCGAGGCGCGTGGCGTATAGCATGTGCTCGGCTTTTGTGGCTTCGAGGCGCACGAAGCGGAGGAGGTCGCTTCCCTTTTGCCCATCCCAATGACGCGTAACGAGCATTGCCAGTTCGTTCGCCGCGTTCTGTTCCAAGCCGCCGGCGTATGCCCACATTTTGTCGGCGCGGGTGATGAGCGCGGCTTGCGCCGCGGATTCGAGCGTGAGGCGCGTGAGGTGCTGCGCGGCTTTGGTCACATCCTCGAGCCACGGGAGCGCGGGTTCGCTGGTCTGCGCGGGGTGTGAGGCAGGTTTGGAGAGGGGAGTAGAGTCCTGATTGAGCATAGTGATCAGTTCCGGTAGGTAATACGGTTTGCGCAGGAGTGTCCACGGGCGGAGTTCGTCCAGCGCGGGCGGCGTGTCGGCATCCGAGAAGAGGACCAGCCGCATGTTCGGCTTGATCGTGCGAAGCGCGATCCCGATCTCCGCGATGGCGCGTTCTCCGAGGCTGAGGTCGAGGAAGGCGAGCGAGCACTGATTTTCGTCTGCGCGCACCACGGCTTCGCTCTTTGCCCTGACCACGTGGACGCCGAACCCTTCCTGCCCCAGCCCTTGAAGCAGTACTCGTGCGAAGTTGGCATCGGCGGTGACGAGCAGGAGGTTCTTCGGCATGGTTTGCTGGAGTGTATCACGCCGCGCCCGCGCCCGCAAGCGGACTGTGGGGGAAGGCTTGCGGATTTGTGAGTTGGAGGAGGGGAATAGAGGAATAGAGGATTGGAGGAGTAAAGATTAGAGATTGGAGACTTGGCGTTTTTTGGGTTAGGCGATCTCCCAGTCCGTTGTAGGAGAAAGTGCTCGAGCCGAACGGTCCGCTCATGGCGGTCAGTTGATTGGCAGGGTTGTAGCTGTACGTGTTGGTTCCGTCATTCAACAAATTGCCGTTGTTGTCCCAGGTGTAAGTAACGCTGTCTACACTAGTAAGTCTGTTCGCGGCATCGTATACATAATTGGTTGTGAGTGGCACACTGCCGATCAGGGTTTCCTGCGAGAGGCGGTTGCCGACCGCATCGTAGGAATAATGGCAGTAATCGCCAGTCGAGTAATTGGCTTCGGTGAGGCGATAGAGGGGATCGTAAGCAAACCAAATATATCGGTCATGTGAATTAATGATTAACTTTATATTTGCCGGTGTAGGGATCAATAGTTATCGAGAAAATTGGATCTGCATTGACTTCCTTCGGCCAGTAAATCACGCTCCAGCCCCAACTGTAACGACTGAGAGGATTGGACAGGAAGTCGTTTTCAAGTCTGTCAGGCGCAAGTAATAGAATTATTCGACATTCGTTTTTCGCCTCAAAACGCGCCCTCTCTCCACCGTTCTCCTCGGCTACTAGCAAAGCTTCATCTACACTATTAATCTTGATTTTGTCTAGATCGATAGCTTCCCAGTGGGAAGTCCAGCCACTGCGATGACTATATTGATTCCCTGCTGTAACAATACCGAACGTCGGATTTATCCAAAAGCCATGCACAATATTTCGACCTTCCTGTCGTTGAAAAAACGAAAAACTGGCACCATCAATTTTTCCAAAAATATCCTCGCATTGATTTATTTGGAAAGATGCCCGAATCAAATGCCAGTTTCCTAAGGTCTCTTTCCAAACATCTAGGTGCAAGGCGTTGGCGACATTCAAATAATTTTCCTGACTCCATACGAAGGATCCGAAGGGCCATAGGATCGGCCATCCTCCTTCAGGCTCCCGAGGAGCGGGCTGAAAGACATTCGTTTCTCCCCGATGAAGTGAGGCAAGAATCGTCTGTGGATTGATCGCGTAAGTAACCTCATCGTACAATACATCTTCCGGATAATCCGGCGCGTAAAGCCAGGAACGGACAACGATGATAGATCCTATGGTCAACACTAATGCTAGAACGACCCCTAATAAGGTATTTTTGTTCATGCACGTTCTCTGTAGTTGAATCTATTGATTCTTTAGCCAGATTATTATTTCATCATTGAGGATATTTGGCGGCAAATAGTAACCGTCCTCGTTCAATTTCTTAGCGAATTTATAAAATAATCGCCATTGGGCTCGGTACTCGCTTTTACTGTCTCGGCTGCGATCAGCGTACCAGACTTTCCATTGTATCTGGTTATTGGATAAATAATTATTCCTTATCGCTTCTACATTGTCAACCGTAAAGCCTGGCCCGTTCTGAGCCAAAGCCGCCACGATAAATTTATCTCTTTCTGTACAGAATTTGCATTTGTCAACTGATAGTTGAATTCTGCGTCTCATATACTGAGCAGACCAATCCTTATCTTTTGGCCTATAGTCGTAGTCGTCGATACGACATCCATAGCCTCGAATAATGGCTTTACCATTTTCATCTTTTTGGACCACACCATTAACTATCCATTTTATCGGTTCTCCATAAGCGGTTTCGGCTTCTTTTTGCGTTATTTGTGCAATTCCCAAGCCGCTATAGTTTATATCATTCCACGGCCAGGTTATATCTCCTCCAAAGCATTGGACAGCTATGCCTGCGGTAGTATATGTATTTAGTGCATCTGTAGAAGAGATTGGCACAGCATTCTTGGCGGTTGCTATACGTTTCGCGTCGGTGTTGCAACTCCACCGGTATTGCCCCTCGGGATCAACATAATTGACAGGATTCCCCTCCACATACATCCACCGATTGAGCGATAGCGGTATGTTGTAATCCCCCATCCACGTATCCCGCGTATTGAATCGTCCATCGTTGGGCGTGTAGTAGCGAGACCGCAGATACACCATCCCGCTGGGATCGGTTTGTTCGCCTGTGTTAGGATGTAATCTACGCTGTTGGGGCGTGTCTGAGGTATCCTCACGCCAACCTTTGCCAGTTGGGTGGGGACGCCGAAGGGACGTGCGGCGTTGGGTGCTCTCGGTTTGGCTTTTGGGATGACGCTTGGTCAAGCCCGTGCCAGTGTTTGAGAGACCCGCCCGAATCAGGCTTGCATGAGATGACCTCACATGGTCAAGCTCGAATTGGTGTATGGAACGCACTTCACCCTCTAAATGACACTCCCAGCCCTCAACAACCGGAAAGGAGTGGGCATGAACAAACGATTCTTCGGATTCGATCTGCACAAGAATTTTGTGGTCGTTGCCGCGGTCAACGCCAGCTAGGAAGTGATCTTCAAACCGCACAAGATCCATTCTGCCGATCTGGAAGAGTGGATCATCAAACATGTCAGCCGCGACGATGAAGTGGTGATCGAAGCGATGAGTTGCGCCTGGGTCGTCTACGATGTGTTGGTTCAACATGCATGTCGCGTAGTGGTCGCTCATCCCTATCACGTCAAGTTGATCGCTTCATCGTTCGTCAAAACAGATAAACGCGATTCTGTTGCATTGGCAAGATTACTGGCTGCCAATATCCTGCCCGAAGTCTGGATTCCGCCCAGGCGCGTACGCGAGTTGCGCTCCCTGATTAATCATCGCAATCGTTTGGTGCAAAGGCGTGCCGATGCCAAATGCAGATTGCGAAGTCTTTACCAGCAATACCGCATTGTTGCGCCGGATGGAAGAGGAGCCTTCGAGCCAGAGTATTGGCATAGTCTTGATCTGCCACAGGCGGAAAAACTGCGCTCCCGTCATATCAGCGAACAGATTGACCTGCTCACACAACAAATCAAAGAGGCGGAAGAAGCGATCTCTCAAATGAGCGGGCAACAGCCTTGGGCGGAGGCAGTTCCATATCTGATCCAATTGCCGGGTATTGGGATCATCATCGCCATGACGATCTTGGCTGCGGTGGGTGAGATTGGTCGTTTCCCGTCTTCCAAGAAGCTGGTAGGCTATGCAGGGTTAGGAGCGAGAGTATATTCTTCCGGCGAGACCACGAAGACGGGCGGGATTACGAAACAGGGACGGCGGGAACTGCGCTATGCCATGATCGAAGCCGCCTGGAATGCGATCAAGCATAGTCCGTTCTGGAGAAAGAAGTATGAACGGCTCACGCGTCGCATGGAAAATCAGAAAGCCGCCACAGCCATCGCCCGAAAACTGCTGGTGCTCGTCTGGAATGTGCTCGCCAAACAAGAAGTCGATCGGGAAGCCGATGCGGAAGCGGTGGGGAGAAGTTTCCTGACCTGGGGTTGGAAGAACAGACTGGCAACTTCCCTGGGCATGAAGCCTGTGGAATTCGCGGGGAGGCAGTTGAGCAAACTTGGCATTCAGCTTGAGAAGATCACATACTGTACAAGAGTCTATGAAATACCGAAACGTGAACCTCTTCAATCTCCTGCCCCTCTCAAACAGAGTGAGCGGCGTCCCAAACAGATAGTATCTGCCAACTCCGGATAGGAGACTCACAAAGGGGTTTTACGGGCTCGCCGCTCAACATCATTATACAACGTCTAGACACGGCTTCGCCAGTCGACGCAACGCTTTCATGAACGTTTCGCGCACTCGCGAAGGCGGCGAATTTATGTTGTTTTGTTAAAGTGCAGTGCCTCTTGCCATTAGCCATGGTAGCGGTACAATCGGGTCACCCCCACACGAAGGCGAGCCAGGCTGTTTCCAGTTTGGTTCGCCTTTTTTGGGTTGGGATACGCGTCGTTGCAACGTTTCGAGCATAGTGAAGAGAAGAAAGGATGGCTATTTTGGTTTGTCGTTTTTCAAGGCGCTAGCTTTGGCAAGAATTTGCTTTACACCTTTATCCGGTATATGTTTTAGAAGTTCTTCACAAACCTCTATCGCCTCATCCAGTCTTCCCGTCTCAACCAATATTTCAGCCAAATCGTAATGAGGAGATGCGCCAACACCATGCAACTTTAATAATTCACGTGCCTTTTGAAATGCAGAGATTGCATTCTCTAATTGACCCAACTTTCTATAAACCGTCCCGATATGCCAGTAGGATTTCTGGACAATTTCTGCATCAATTTCCGTGTTAATGATTCGATTATTCTCTTCCGCATATTCCGCTATCGCCTCCTGGAGCAGACCTTGCTGCTGAAGTTTTACTCCACTGATCAAGTGAGAATCCATCAATGCCCGAATATTGGCTTTGGCATCCTCATCATCTGAGGCTGCAAGCATTCTATTGACATAATCTTCTAGCGACATATTCTTTTCCCGGATGAAAATAGAGGGATTACCTTGCTATGGTAATACTATTATAGGACCAAATGGCCAAAGATTAGGCTCAGGTATGATCGGAATCAAGGGTATTGGTTCTGGCATTGGCGGAGGAAAGGGATTGGGCTTAGGTAATCTCCTTTTCAGTTCTTCTAAAAGTTTTGCAAGAGCTGCAGCAGAACAAATCTCGGCTGCGGTTTCAATTATTTTTTGCTTCCTGAGTTGAGTTCTAAATACAATCAATCCCGGCTCTTCCCACCAAGACTCCACTTCCAATAGACCACTTGTGAAACGGTCGGGTCCCAAGTATCTTCCCGGCTTCCACCCACTCCCTAGAAGATCAAGATAATTCGCTACTTGTCCCGGTCCATGACCTGCTGGGTAATATCCGCTTGCACTGTAAGGTTCCACCTCCCAGATTTCCGAATTCAACAAATCAGCCAAATCCACATGCCTTCCTCTTCTCTGGCCTGGCCAAAGCGCCGGAGTAGATGGAACTGTAGAGGGAATAGTGTATTCAGGTATTAATCCATACCTTGCTGCATACCTAGTCACTACCTGGAAGTGTATTGATATGTGACCACTTGGATCAATATTTACAACGGGATTCGCATTCGCATATTGCCAGTGATTGAAGGTGATCGGATTGTTTGCATCTCCTAGCCAGGTATCTTTGGTAAGAAAACGTCCAATTGAAGGGTTGTATGTCCGGGAGCGCAGGTAAATCAGCCCTTGACTCGTATATTCATTGGTAAACCCGTAACTGGTCTGCGCGTTGCCAGCAGTTTGGGCAAGGACTCCGTAAGGCTCGTACGCGTTTGCCAGTGTGATCTCGCCCTGCGCGTCCGTGAGTTGGCGCACGCTTCCTAGAGCATCGCCCATGAAGTATTCGGTAGTGGTGTTCACCTGAGCAATTCTACCAATGCCGTACAAGTAGGTGTTGGTTCCATCGCTCAAAACTTGCGTGAGACCTGAATTCAAATCGAGCGTGTAGTTCACT
>Ga0187893_10000645_pt1 | contig 88910 bp, 73 predicted proteins | sample MA1701074metaG_FD_139574 | JGI IMG/M metagenome (GOLD analysis project Ga0187893, IMG submission 139574) | White microbial mat communities from a basaltic lava cave in the Kipuka Kanohina Cave System on the Island of Hawaii, USA - MA170107-4 metaG ... | reverse complement strand
GCGCGTGACGGGCCAGACGCTGATCGTCGACGGCGGCACCACGGCGCTCTTCCCCTACGACCTGTCGGCTGCGAGATGAGGCGCGCCGCGGCGCTGGGCCTCGCGGCGATCGCGCTCGCCGGGATCGGGAGCTGCCGCGCCGCCGGACCCGCGAGCGCTCCGCCCGCTGCGCAGGCGGGTGCCGCGGCTCCGCTCCCGGTCGCGAAGCAGATCCTCTTCGGCGACCTGCACGTCCACACCACCTACTCCTACGACGCCTTCCTGATGGCGCTGCCGCTCTCGGGCGGGGAGGGCGCGCACCCGCCCGACGACGCCTGCGACTTCGCGCGCTTCTGCGCGGAGCTCGACTTCTTCGCGCTGACCGACCACGCAGAGACCGTCGACGCGGCCGCGTGGCGCGAGTCGCAGGCGAGCGTGCAGCGCTGCAACGCGCGCGCGGGCGATCCTGCGGACCCCGAGATCGTCGCGCTGCTCGGCTTCGAGTGGACCCAGGCCGGCGCGACGCCCGAGACGCACTGGGGGCACCGCTGCGTGGTGTTTCCCGACGAGGGGCCGGGCGCGTGGCCCGCGCGGCCGATCGCCGCGCACGACCGACCCGAGAGCCACGCGAGGATCGCCGCGAGCGTGCGCGAGCTGCTCGTTTCCGAGCTGCCCGGGGGCCCCGCGCCCTATCAGTCCTTCGCGGGCTACCTCGACGCGCTCGCGAGCCGGCGGAGCTGTCCGGCGGGCGTCGACAGCCGCGCGCTGCCGCCGGACTGCGTCGAGAGCGCCGCGACGCCGGGCGAGCTCGAAGAGAAGCTCTCGCAGTGGGGGCTCGCCCCGCTCGTGATCCCGCACGGCACGGCCTGGGGCGTGTACACGCCGGACGGGGCATCGCTCGCGAAGCATCTGGCTCCGGGCCACTTCCGGCCCGAGCGCCAGCGCCTGCTCGAGCTCTACTCGGGCCACGGCAACTCGGAGCAGTACCGGCCGGGCGACCGCGAGGTCGAGATCGGCGCGGACGGCGCGCCGGTCTGCCGCGCGCCGACGCCGGACTATCTGCCCTGCTGCTGGCAGGGCGGTGAGATCGCGCGCGGGCGCTGCGCGGAGTCGGGCTCGGCGGCCTGCGAGGCCGAGGTCGCGCGCGTGCGCGACCAGATCGCGCGGCAGTTCGGCGTCGGGATCCAGAGCGCGCTGCCCGGCGCGACGCCCGGGGATTGGCTCGACTGCGGCCAGTGCCGCGACTGCTTCAAGCCGGCCTTCGCACAGCGCCCGCTCGAGAGCGCGCAGTACGCGCTCGCGCTCTCGAACTTCCGCGCGCGCGACGCCGCGGGCCGCCCGCTGCGCTTCCGCTTCGGCTTCGCGGGCTCGAGCGACGATCACACCGCGCGCCCGGGCACGGGCTACAAGCAGCGCGACCGCATGCTGATGACGGACGGCTCGCCGCCCGCCGCGGAGGAAGCCGCGCTGAGCCGCGGTGCGGGCATCCGCTATTCCGACCTGCGCAACCGCTTCCTCGCGCCCGTGGACGAGCGCGTCGGAAGCTTCCTCTACCCGGGCGGCCTCGTCGCAGTGCACAGCGCGGGCCGCGACCGCGCGGCCGTCTTCGACGCGCTGCGCCGGCGCGAGGCCTACGCGACGAGCGGTCCGCGCCTGCGCCTCTGGTTCGACGCGCTCGGCGCGGGCGGCGCGCGGCACCCGATGGGCTCCGAGCTCGCGCTGCGCGCGGCGCCGGAGTTCGAGGTGCGCGCGCAGGGCTCCTTCGAGCAGCGGGAGGGCTGCTCCGAGGAGGCCTCCGCGGCGCTCGGGAGCGAGCGCCTGCAGCGGTTGTGCCGCGGCGAGTGCCATCGCCCCGCGGAGCGGCGGCGGCGCATCGAGGCGATCGAGATCGTGCGGATCCGCCCGCAGTCCTTTCCGGACGAGCCGGTCGAGGGCCTGATCGAGGACCCGTGGCGGCGCTTCGAGTGTCCGCCGGATCCGGCGGGCTGCAGCGTGCGCTTCTCGGACCCGGACTTCGCCTCGAGCCGGCGCGACGCGCTCTACTACGCGCGCGCGATCGAGGAGCCGAGCCGCAACATCAACGGCGATCCGCTGCGCACCGAGTTCGACGCGGCGGGCGCGCCGCTGCGCGTGCACGCCTGTGGCTCGGATCCCGAGGACCCGGATTGCCTCTCGCTCTCGCGCGAGCGCGCGTGGTCGTCGCCGATCTTCGTCGACTTCGCGGGCCCCGGGGACTCAGCCGGCGGCCCCGCCTAGCGCGAAGGAGACCGCCGGGTGCCGCTTCGCGGCGCTGCGCGCGCGCGGCTTGTGCGCGGGCGGGCTCTCCTGCAGCGGCCGCGCGGGCGCCTGGCTCGCGGCCATGTAGGGCGCGAGCTCGCCGCGCAGCGCCTGGCGCGCGCGGTGCAGGCGCATCTTGAGCGCCTCGGGCGTGGTGCCGAGCGCAGCGGCGGCCTCGGCCGTGTCGAGGCCCTCGATGTCGCGCAGCATCAGCACCGTGCGGTAGCTCTCGGGCAGTCTGTCGATGCAGGCGCGCACGACGTCGCGGACCTCGCGCGCCTCGGCCGGGCAGGACTCGCTGCGGCTCCAGGGCTCGATCGGCTCCGCGTGGTGGCCGTCGTCGGCGAAGCCCGGGAGCATCTCCTCGATCGACTGCTCGCGGCGCCGGCGCCGTCTGCGCAGCCGCATCAGCGCCGCGTTGACGCCGATCCGGTGCAGCCAGGTCGAGAGCTTCGCGTCGCCCGCGAAGCCCGGCAGCGCGCGCCAGGCCGAGACGAAGGCCTCCTGCACCGCGTCCTGCGCCTCGTCCTCGCTGCGCAGCAGGCGCAGCGTGACCGCATGGAGCCGCGGGGTCTCGCGGCGGACCCACTCCGCGTAGGCCGCGGCATCGCCCGCGCGCAGGCGCGCGAGCAGGGCGGCGTCGTCCTCGGAAGGCCGAGCGGCATGCGTGGTTGCGCTCATCGGGATCCTCCCTGCGCGCCGAGATCCGGGCTCGAGCGCGCATCCGCCGCGAGCCGGTCCGCGCTGTGCAGCAGCTCGCGAATGAAGCCGGAGCCTCCGCAGAGCCCGACGCCCTCGCGCCGCCACGACGCGAGGCGCCGCGCGGCGCTCGAGTCGAGGTAGCGGAGGCCGCTCAGGTCGAGCGCGAGCAGGCGCCCGCGGCAGGTCTCCCGGGCACCCGCGAGCGCCTCCCAGCCGGCGTCGGTCAGGCGGCCCTCGAGTCGGAAGGTCGTGAGTCGGGCACCGGCGTCTTCGCGTGTGATCCGGAGCTGTGCGCTGTGGTAGGGCCAGGTCATGGCCTGACCCCTGAGCAAGGGACGTGCCAACCCGAAGCGCCGCGCAGCGCGTCCGCGAGCCCGGACTTCGCAGGGGACCCACGACGAGGCGCGGCCGCCACCCACGGAGCCCACGAGCTGCCGCGGGTCGCGGCTGGTCGCGGGCCGTCGCGGCGTCCGCTGCGCGCCGCGGCCCGGCGCTTGCGAGGCGAGCGGAGTCTGGGGTTGCATAGGCGCGCGAGGTGCCCGCCATGACCGACCCGCTGCAGCGCGTCCGCGAGATCCGCCGCCGCCTCGACCACCCCGTGATCGACTCCGACGGACACCTCGTGGAGTTCGTGCCGGCCGTGCGCGACCACGTCGAGGAGCTCGCGGGGCGCGAGGTCGCCGCGGTCTTCGATCAGTACCTGAAGACGAACGAGCTCGCGCAGCGCCTGTCGCGCGACGAGCAGCGCGCGCGCGGCCTGTTCCGGATGACCTGGTGGGGCTTTCCGGCCCGCAACTCGCGCGATCGCGCGACCGCGATGCTGCCGGGTCTGCTGCACGAGCGCCTGCCCGAGCTCGGCATCGACTTCTCGGTGCTGTATCCGACCTTCGGCCTCGGCTCGGTCGGGCTGCCCGACGCCGAGCTGCGCCGGGCCGTGACGCGCGCCTACAACCGCTTCTTCGCGGAGGCCTTCGCGCCCTACCGCGATCGGCTCTGCCCGGTCGCGATGATCCCGATGCACACGCCCGAGGAAGCGCTCGCCGAGCTCGAGCACGCGGTGCAGGAGCTCGGCCTGCGCGCGGTCTGCCTCGCGGGCTTCGTGCGGCGCCCGCTCGAGCGGCCCGGCGCGCCGCCCGCTGCGGGCTGGCTCGACGGCTTCGGCCCCGAGAGTCCCTACGACTACACACCCGTGTGGCGGCGCTGCGCCGAGCTCGGCGTGGCCCCGACCTTCCACTCGAGCGCGATGGGCCTGCCGAACCGCGGCTCGCTCACGAGCTATGTCTACAACCACCTCGGGAACTTCGCGGCCGCGGGCGAGCTCGCGTGCCGCTCGCTGCTGCTCGCGGGCGTGCCGCTGCGCGTGCCGGAGCTGCGCTTCGCGTTCCTCGAGGGCGGCGCGGGCTGGGCCGCGAGCCTCTACGCGGACCTGATCGGCCACTTCGAGAAGCGCGGCCGCCGGCACATCCACCACTACGACCCGCGCGCGATCGACCGCGCGCTGCTCGCCCGGCTCTTCCGCGACTACGGCAGCGAGCGCTTCCGGCGCCACGAGGCCGAGCTCGAGGCGGGCGTCTTCGTGCTCGGCGAGCGCGCGATCGGCGATGCCGAGATCGACGAGTTCGCGGCCAGCGGGATCGAGCGCCGCGAGGACATCCGCGACGCCTTCTCGCGCTGCTTCTTCGGCTGCGAGGCCGACGATCCGATGAACGCGGTCGCCTTCGACCGCGCGATCCACCCGATGGGCGCGCGCATGAACGCGCTCTTCGGCTCGGACCTCGGGCACTGGGACGTGCCCGAGATGGACGGGGTGCTGCCCGAGGCCTTCGAGCCGGTCGAGGAGGGTCGGATCTCCGAGTCCGACTTCCGCGACTTCGTGTTCGCGAATCCGGTCGCGCTCTGGGGCGCCTCGAACCCGCGCTTCTTCGCGGGCAGCGCAGTCGAGAAGGCCGCGGCCGCCGAGCTCGCGAGCCGCTGATCCGCGTCCGGAGCGGTATCTTCGGCGCCGCTTCCGCAGACGAGACCGAGGACGCGAGCGATGCCCGAGTTCCAGTATCAGCCGCTCTTCGAGCACGCCCACGGCGACGCGACGCCCTGGCGCCGCCTCGACGAGGCCTCCCGCCACGTGAGGAGACTCGAGCTCGGGGGCCGGCGCCTGCTCGAGGTCGATCCGCGCGCGCTCGAGCTCCTGACCGCGGAGGCGATCGACGACGTCTCGCACCTGCTGCGCCCGGGTCACCTGGCCCAGCTGCGCAAGATCCTCGACGACCCGGAGGCCTCGGCGAACGACCGCTTCGTCGCCCGCGAGCTCCTGATCAACGCCAACATCGCCGCCGGCCGCGTGCTGCCCTCGTGCCAGGACACCGGCACCGCGATCGTGATCGGCTACAAGGGCGAGCAGGTCTGGACCCGGGCGGACGACGCGGAGCACTTCTCGAAGGGCGTCTTCCGCACCTACCAGGAGCGCAACCTGCGCTACTCGCAGCTCGCGCCGCTCTCGATGTTCGACGAGAAGAACACCGGCACCAACCTGCCGGCCCAGGTCGACCTCTACGCGGTTCCGGGCGACGAGTACCGGCTGCAGTTCGTCGCCAAGGGCGGCGGCTCCGCCAACAAGACCTATCTGTTCCAGGAGACCAGGGCGCTGCTCAACCCGGCGTCGCTGCGCGGCTTCGTCGAGGAGAAGCTGCGCGGAATCGGCACTTCGGCGTGTCCGCCCTACCACCTCGCGCTCGTGATCGGCGGGCTCTCGGCCGAGCTCACGCTTAAAACGGTCAAGCTCGCGAGCACGCGCTACCTCGACGACCTGCCGACCTCCGGCAACGCGCAGGGCCGCGCCTTTCGCGACGTCGCGCTCGAGGAGGAGATCCTGCGCCTGTGCAACGAGGTCGGCGTCGGCGCGCAGTTCGGCGGGAAATACTTCGCGCACGACGTGCGCGTGATCCGGCTGCCGCGCCACGGCGCGAGCTGCCCGGTCGGGCTCGGCGTCTCGTGCTCGGCGGACCGCCAGATCCTCGCGAAGATCACGCGCGAGGGCGTCTTCCTCGAGCAGCTCGAGACCGATCCCGCGAAGTACCTGCCCGAGGCGAGGCGGGAGGAGCTCTCGGGCGAGGTCGTGCGCATCGACCTGCGCCGGCCGATGCGCGAGATCCTGGCCGAGCTCTCGCGCCATCCGGTCTCGACGCGGCTCTCGCTCTCGGGCCCGATGGTCGTCGCGCGCGACATCGCGCACGCGAAGCTGAAGGAGCGGCTCGACCGCGGCGAGGAGCTGCCCGAGTACCTGAAGCAGCACATGGTCTACTACGCGGGCCCCGCGAAGACGCCCGCGGGCCTGGCCTCGGGCTCCTTCGGTCCGACCACCGCGGGCCGCATGGATTCCTACGTCGACCTGTTCCAGAGCCGCGGCGGCAGCCTCGTGATGCTCGCGAAGGGCAACCGCAGCCGGCAGGTGACCGACGCCTGCCGCAAGCACGGCGGCTTCTACCTCGGCTCGATCGGCGGTCCGGCCGCGCGCCTCGCGGAGCACAGCATCCGGCGCGTCGAGGTGCAGGAGTACGCCGAGCTCGGGATGGAGGCGGTCTGGCGCATCGAGGTCGAGGACTTCCCGGCCTTCATCGTGGTCGACGACAAGGGCAACGACTTCTACGCCGCGCTGATGCAGCCGAAGCCGACGCCGACGCTGCAGATCCAGCCGAAGGCCGCGCCGTGAGCCGCGCGGCGGGAGCGGGAGCCCCGCGCTTCGGCGTGTTCCTGCCGCAGCTGCGCATGGGCTTCGAGGAGATCGCCGAGAAGGCGCGCCTGGCCGAGGCGCTCGGCTACGACTCGGTCTGGTTCATGGACCACCTGATGACGCCGGCGGCACCGGAGCTGCCCTGCCTCGAGGGCTGGAGCGTCGCCTGCGCGGTCGCGGCGCGCACCTCGCGCATCCGCATCGGCCACCTCGTGCTCTGCAACGGCTTCCGCCCGCCCGCGCTGCTCGCGAAGATGGCCGCGAGCCTCGACGCGATCAGCGGCGGTCGCCTCGAGCTCGGGATCGGCTGGGGCTCGCTGCCCGAGGAGCTCGAGCGCTGCGGCTACGGCGCGGAGAGCGCCGCCGACAAGGCCGCGCGCCTCGAGGAGACGCTCGCGATCCTCGACCTGCTCTTCGAGGGCAAGCCCGTGAGCCATCGCGGCCGCTTCTGCGAGCTGCGCGACGTGGTCTGCCAGCCGACGCCCGTGCAGCGCCCGCTGCCGATCCACGTCGGCGGCTCGGGCGAGCGGCTCACGCTGCCGCTCGCCGCGCGCCGCGGCGGCTGGTGGAACTGCCCCTCCTACGGCGCCGATCGGCTCGCCGAGCTCGCGCCGCTCGCCGCGCCCGCGCGCATCTCGGTGCAGCATCCGGTCGGGCTCGTGCGCGACGCCGCGCAGCGCGCGGAGGTCGAGCGGCTCGCGCAGCGGCGCTTCGGCAACTGGGGCGGCCTGCGGGTCGGCACCGCGGAAGAGCTCGCGCGCGCGTTCACGCAGGAAGTCGAGCTCGGAGCCGAGCTCTTCGTGCTGCAGTTCCACGACTTCGGCGCGCGCGCGAGCCTCGAGGCCTTCGCGCGCGACGTCGCGCCGCGCGTCGTCGCGCGCGGCTAGGCGCGGCGCTCAGCGCGGCGGGCGCGTGAGTCCCAGCAGCAGGAGCAGCCCGGCCGCGCGGTGGTAGCTCAGCGGAAACAGGTCGAAGGTCGGCAGCCCGAAGACCAGCAGGCCCGCGAGCGCGAGCGCGCCCGGCCGCTCGCGGCCGCGCCAGGCCGCGCCGAGCAGCATCAGCGGCAGCGCGAACACGAAGTGGTGCTCCCAGACCGATTGCGAGATCAGGAGCGAGCACGCGAGCGCATCCGCGCCGTTGGCGCAGAGGCGCAGCTCCGCGGGCGGGGCGCTGCCGGGCGCGGCCGCGTCGGTGCCGAGGCCGCGCCGCTCGCGCGCGAGGCAGCGCAGCCCGAGCCAGACTGCGACCGCGAGCGCGAACGCGCCCGACGCGGCGCGCAGCGGCGCGCGCAGCTCCGCGGGCGCGGCGCCCGTCGCGAAGCGCAGCGTGTTGAAGGCGAGGCTGTGGAAGCCGTTGTTGCGGAACGCGATCTCGCCCGGGAACTGGCCGCGGTAGTAGTCCGCGAACTGCAGCCAGAGCGTCCAGTCGCGGCCGAGATCGGTCTGCAGCAGCGCAATTCCGGCCAGCGCGGCGCCGGTCCACGCGATCGCCCGGCCGCAGCGCGCGAGCGCGAGCGGCAGGAGCAGCACCAGCGGGTAGAGCTTCAGGTGGATCGAGAGCGCGAGCGCCGCGCCCGCGAGCGCGGGGCGCCGCCGCGCGGTGAGCAGCGCGAGCAGCGCCGCGTCGAGGATCCAGAGGTTCAGCTGGCCGTGGCGCAGCGTGCGCAGCAGCGGGTTGTCGACGAGCAGGAGCAGCGCGACGAGCGCGTGCGCGCGCGCGGCGTCGAGCCCGACCGCGCCGACGAGCCGCACGCAGAGCGCGTGGAGCAGCAGCACGAGGCCGAGCTGCGCGCACTGGAACAGGTAGAAGATCAGGTCCCAGACCGCGTCCGCGCCGGCTGCCGCGCCGAGCCACGCCGCGAGCGCGAAGAGGCCCCGGTGCGCGAGCGCGAAGGCCTGGGCCGTGAGCGGCGGGTACAGGTAGTTCAGGCCCGCGACCCAGGGATTCGCGCCGAGCAGGAGCGCGCGCCCCGCGTACTCGTAGCAGTCGTAGTCGAAGGGCCTGCGCGGGTGCTCGCCGAGCAGGGTCGCGTAGGCGAGCGCGACGAGCAGCGGCGCCGCGATCGGCACCACCTCGCCGAGCGTGCGCACGCGGCGCGCGCGCAGCTCGAGCGCGGCCCAGAGCGCGGCCGCGAGCGATGCGGCGCCCGCGAAGAGCTCGAAATGCGCGGTGCTCCGGCCGTAGCTGCTCGCGGCGATGCGCGCATCCGCGAGCGCGAGCGGCAGCAGCGCTGCGAGGAGCGCGAGCAGCGCCAGGCGAGCCGCGCGGATCACGCGCCGATCTTGGCACCGGCGGCGAGCGGGATGCAAGATGGGCGCGGGCCAATCGCCCGCGGAGGGGACTGCGTGTTCCGATCGCTGCTCGCGTGCGCTGCGCTCTTGCTCTTGGCCGGGCCCGCGCGCGCGGAGCCCGAGGAGCTCGCGCTGCTGCGCGCGCGCTCCGCCGCGCTCGAGCGGCGCGTCGAGGAGCTCGAGCGGCTGCTGCGCGCGCGGGCCGACGCGCGCGTGTGTGAGGCGGGCCCCGCAGAGGAGGCGTGGCGGCGCCGCGAGAGCTGGCAGCGGCTGCGCCCGGGGATGAGCCGCTTCGATGCGTTTCGCCTGCTCGGAGAGCCGGGAGTCGTCGCGCGCTACGAGGGCTTCGAGCGCTGGGAGTACCCCGATCTGCTCGGGGGGCGGCTGCACTTCGACGACCTCGGAGCGCTGATCGGCTGGCGCCTGCCGCCCGCGCTGCGCGCGGCACCGGCAGCGCGCACGCGTTGAGCGGGCCTGCGGCCGCGCTTGCGCGCGGGCCGCTCGCGGGCACACTGCGGGCATGGGGGTGAGCGCTGCGGCAGCCGACCTGCGCGGGTCGCTCGACCGCGTCCTCTACCGGACGCGCCACTACGCGCTGACCGCGGGTCTCGCGCTTCCGCGCCAGCTCTGGAGCCGGATCCTGTCGCCGCGCCAGGCGGGCCTCGATCCGGCCGCGCTCGGGCTGTTGCAGCGGCGCTTCGAGGCGCTGCTCGAGCGCGATCTCGACTGCGTCGCGCGCGGCGTGTATCCGCGCGAGCTCCTGTTCCAGCTGCCGCTGCTCGGCTACCTGCGCCAGCTGCCGGCCGCGCTCGCCGATCTCCCGCGCTTCCTCTGGCGCAGCTACACCGCGTCGCACCAGGACCTGCCGTCGGACATCGATCGCGGCCGCTATCCCCGCTACTACCTGCGCACCTTCCACTGGCAGACCGACGGCTGGTTCTCGGAGCGCTCGGCGCGGCTCTACGACGGCAGCGTCGAGTTCCTCTTCGGCGGGACGGCCGACATCATGCGGCGCATGGCGATCCCGCCGCTCGTCGCGTCGCTGCAGGCACAGGCGCGCGCGCGCATTCTCGACGTGGGCTGCGGCACGGGCCGCTTCCTCGCGCAGCTGCAGCGCGCGCTTCCCTCGGCCCGGCTCTACGGCGTCGACCTGAGCGCGGCCTACCTCGAGAAGGCGAGCGAGCTCCTGACCGCGCAGGGCGCGAGCCTCGTCAACGAGAACGCCGAGGCGCTGCCCTTCGCGGACGCGCACTTCGACGCGGCGAGCGCGGTGTTCCTGTTCCACGAGCTGCCGCCCGACGCGCGCCGGCGCGTGGCGCGCGAGCTCTGGCGCGTGCTGCGGCCCGGGGCGCGTCTCGTGCTCTGCGACTCGGCCCAGCTCTCGGACAGCGCGGAGCTCGCCGACGTGTTGCGGAGCTTCCCGGCGGCCTACCACGAGCCCTACTACAAGAGCTATCTGCGGGACGATCTCGCCGGATTGCTGCGCGAGTGCGGCTTCGAGCTCGAGTCGAGCGAAGCGCACTTCGTCTCGAAGGTGGTCGTCGCGCGCAAGCCCGGCCGCGCGCGCGCGAGCCGGAGCGCGGGAGCTAGTCCGGAGCCGGAAGCCACGGCTGCGCGCGACGCCAGCGCGCGCTGATCTCCGCGAGGCCCGGGAGCGCGACTGCCCTGGCCCCCGCGCGGCGCAGCTCCTCGGTCGAGACGAAGAGCGCGGCGACCTCCGGGCGCACGCGCGCGCGCAGACCCGCCAGCGTGCGCGGATCCGGCTCGACGAAGCGCAGGCGGCGGCCCGCGAAGGGCTGCGTCCCGTGCGCGATCAGCCAGTACGCGCCGAGATTCGGGAATTCCGAGCGCGGGATGCCGAGCGCGTGGTTCAGCGCCACGGGCAGGAAGGCGGTGTTGCGCAGATGCAGGGTCGCTCCCGCGGGCTGCTCGAGCGCGAGCTTCCGGATCGCGGCCCCGACCTCGGCCGAGAACTCCGGAGCGCCCTGCGCGCCCGGGACCGCGGCGCCCTGCGCGGCGCGCAGGCTCGCGGCGACGAAGACGAGCAGGGCCAGCGCGGCGGCTGCGGCGCTCGCGCGCGGGAGCCTGAGGCCCGCGGCGTGCGGTGCGAGCGCGCTCGCGGCGCCGACGAGGAGCAGCGCGCAGGGCAGGGTGTGGTAGCGGCTCTGCGTCGCGATGCCGGCGAGCCCGCTCCCGGCGGCGAGAAAGGAGCGGCTCCACGCGACCGCGGCGAAGAGCGCGGCCGCGAGCAAGAGCGCGCCCGCGGCGAAGCCGCGCTGCGGTGCTCCGGCGCCGCGGAGCGCCCGCGCGAAGCCCGGCAGTGCGAGCGCGGCGAGCGCCGCGCCGGCGGCGACCGCGTGCGCCGCTTCCAGCCCGGGGAAGAGCGCGAGCGACCCGTCCGCGACGGCAAGCGCGGGGCCGCCGAACGCCGCGCCCGCTGCGTAGCTCGCGAGCGCGAGGAAGAGGCGCAGCGCGTCGCCGAGGTCGACCGGCACGGTCCCATCGGCGGCGCCGCGCGCGAGGCCGGCCGCGAGCGCCGCGACCGCCGCGAAGCTCGCGAGCGCCGCGACCCGACCCGGCGCGCGCGGCAGCGCGAGCCACGCGACCAGCGGGAAGGCGAGGGCGACGACGGCGCCGCTCCCCACCGTCGCGGCTGCGAGCGCGAGCGCGAGTGCCGCGCGCGCGAGCTCGCCCGCGCGCAGCGATCTCCCCTCGCGCGCTGCGGGCGCGAGTGCCCGCAGCGCGAGCAGCGCGAAGCTGGTGCCGAGCAGCGCGCCGTAGGCCGAGAACCAGCGCAGCGTCTCCTGGTGCACGGGCGATGCGCCGTAGAGCAGCGCCGCGAGCCCCGCGAGCGCGACGCGCGCGCCGAGCCGGCGGCAGAGTCCGAAGAGCAGCGCGGCATTCGCGAGGTGGGTGCCGAGCGCGAGTGCGGACCAGGGCAGCGGGTTCAGGCCGGCGAGCGCGTGGAGCGCGAGGAAGAGCAGCTTGTGCAGCGCCATGAAGTGGCCGCCGTTCCGCTTGACGAGCGCGTCGGCGAGCGGGAGCGCGCGCACGTCGTAGAGGTGCAGGAAGTCGTCCGTGCCGAAGACGGCGCCGAGCGCCCTCGCGTGCACGAGCGCCGTGCACAGCAGCACCAGCGCGAGCGCGCCGCGCTCGCGCGCCGCGCGTCCGGCACTCATGCGGGCGCGCCGCGCCGGCCGCTGCCGCGGCGCGCGCCGATCCAGCGCAGCGCGGCCGCGATTGCCGCCGCGTAGAGCGCGGGAGTCAGCACCTGGATCGGCAGGTAGTAGCGGGGCCAGTCGAAGGGCAGCCAGAGACCCGTGACGAGCCAGGAGACCGCGAGCAGGGCGAGCAGCGCGCGGCCGGCTTCGCGGCGCGCCGCGGAGTCCGGATCCGCGCCGCGCGCGCGCGGGGGTCGCAGCAGGGCCGCGGCGCCGAGCAGGCCCCAGAGCCCGAAGAGCGGGAGCGGCCCGCTCGCGAGGGCGTGGCCGGGCAGCGCCGGGTAGCTCGGCCGCAGGAGCGCGCGCGCGGCGCATCGCGAGAGGCCCTCCCGGGCCGAGTCGATCGCGTCCGCGCGCAGCGCGGGCTCCTCGCGCTGGACCTGCTTGATCCGGCTCCATTCGGCCACGATCGCGAGCTGTCTCGCGACCGGCCGGGTGTAGAGGTAGGGCGTCGAGAGCCAGAAGCAGGCGAGCGCGCCGAGGCCTAGCAGGCTTGCGTCGCACGCGCGCGTGCGCCACGGCATGCGGCGAAGCAGGGTGTAGCCGAGCATCCCGATCAGCGCGGCCGCGCTGCTGTACTTGGTCGCGCAGGCGAGGCCCAGGGCCGCCGCCGCGAGCGCGAGCCAGGCAGAGCCGCCGCGGCGCAGCTGCCACAGCCACGCGGCGATGCCGAGCAGCAGCAGGAAGAGCTGCGGCGCGTCCGTGTTCACCGTCGTGGCCTGCTGGAAGAAGCTCGGCGTCGCGAGCAGGAAGAGCGGCGCGACGAGCGCCGCGCCGCGCACGCCCGTGACGAGCCGCGCGAGCGCGTACACGAGCAGGAGACAGCCGCTCCCGAGCAGCGCGCTGCCCCGGCGCACGCCGAGCACGAGCTCGCGCGAGGGCAGCTCGCCGCGCGCGGCGCTCTCGCGCGGACCCTCGTCCGGGTTCCAGGCGTAGTCGAGGCGATCGCCGGCCCCGCGCGAGGCGAGCGCGAAGGCGCCGATCCAGTACTTGCCGACCGGCGGGTTCGGGTTGCCGAAGCTCGCGAGTCCCGCCGCGAGCGGCGCGCTCTCCCAGCGCTCCGGTCCCGCGGCCTCGAGCAGGAGCGTGAAGGCCTGCGCGCCGGCGCTGATCCAGAGCGGCTCGTCGGGCAGCATCAGGCGCTGCGGCTCGCCCGCGGCGCGCAGCAGGCTCGCGCTCGCCGCGGCGAGGACCGCGAGCGCAGCGAGCTCCGCGAGCCACGCCGCGCGCGAGCCGACCGGAGGGCTCACGCGGCGCCGCTGCCGGCGGCTTCGCCGGGCGCTTCGCGGCCTGCGACCCAGGTCGCGCGCACGCGCAGGTCGTCTCCGAGCCAGACGAGGTCGGCCGCACGGCCCGGAGCGAATGCGCCGAGCTCGCGCCCGAGGCCGAGGAATTCGGCCGGGATCGCCGAGCTCATGCGCAGCGCGCGCGGCAGCGGCAGGCCGAGCTGCTCGACCGCGAAGCGCAGGGCGCGCGACATGTCGAGCGTCGAGCCCGCGAGGCTTCCGTCCGGCGCGCTGCAGCGGTCGCCCGCGATCTCGATCGGATCCCCGTAGAGCGAGAACGAGCGCAGCTCCGGCGCGCCGACCGAGGCCATCGAATCGGTCACGAGCAGCATCCGCTCGGGCGGCCGCGCCGCGAGCGCGATCCGGAGCGTGTCCGGGTGCACGTGGATCCCATCGGCGATCAGGCCGCAGTAGGCCTCGGAATCGAGCAGTGCGGCGCCCACGGGGCCGGGCTCGCGGCTGCCTAGCGGGGGCATTCCGTTGAAGAGGTGCGTGTAGCCGCGGAGGCCCTCGGCGCGCGCCCGGCGCAGCTGCTCGGCGCTCGCGCTCGTGTGCCCCGCGCAGACGTGGATTCCGGCGCCGCTCAGGCGCGCGATCGCGCCGGCCGGCACGCGCTCGGGGGCGAGCGTCACGATCACGGCGCCGCAGTCGAGTGCGCAGAGCGCGTCGAGATCCGCGCCGCGGGGAGCCCGCAGGCGCGAGGCCGGATGGCAGCCGCGGCGCGCGGGATCCAGGAAGGGGCCCTCCACGTGCAGGCCCAGGCAGCGCGCTGCGTCCGCGCCCGGCGACGCCCGCTCCCGCGCGACTGCGTCTGCGGCGCTGCGCAGCTCGTCCGGGTCGGGGCTGATCAGCGTCGGCAGGAGCGCGGTCGTCCCGAAGCGCCGGTGCGCGCGCGCGAGCCGCCCGAGCGATTCGCGCCCGGGTGCTGCGCCGAAGAGCGCGCCACCGCCGCCGTTCACCTGCAGGTCGACGAAGCCGGGAGCCAGGAGGCCCCGCTCGAGCTCGCGCATCCGCGCCGCGGCGGGGATCTGCCGGCTCGGCACGAGGTCCGCGATCCGCCCGCCCTCGAGCAGCAGCGCGCAGTCGTCGCGCAGCGACTCGCCATCGAAGACGCGCGCGCCGCGCAGCGCGAGCAGGTCGCTCGTCACGAGACCCGTCGCCCGAGTCGCATGCGCTGACTACATTCCCCCTCGATGTCCGACGCGGCGCGATTCTACCTCACGACCCCGATCTACTACGTCAACGACGAGCCTCACATCGGGCACGTGTTCACGACCACGGTCGCGGATGCGATCGCGCGCGCGCGGCGTCTCGCGGGCGACGAGGTCTTCTTCCTGACCGGCACGGACGAACACGCCGCCAAGGTGGTCGACTCGGCTGCCGAGCGCGGGCTCACGCCGCAGCAGTGGTCGGACCGCAATGCGCAGGCCTTCCGCGCGGCCTTCGGCGAGTTCGGCATCCAGACCGACGACTTCATCCGCACCTCCGAGGAGCGCCACAAGCGCTTCGTGCGCGAAGCGATCGCCGCGCTCGTGCGCAGCGGCGACGTGTACCTGGGCGACTACGAGGGCTGGTACGACGCGTCGCAGGAGGAATACGTGTCCGAGGCCCGCGCCGAGGAGCACGGCTTCCTGTCGCCCGTGACGGGCAAGCCGCTCGTGCGCAAGCAGGAGCAGAACTACTTCTTCCGCCTCTCCGCCTACCAGGCGCGGCTGCAGCAGCTCTTCGAGCAGCAGCCGGACTTCGTGCTGCCGAGCGCGCGCCGCAACGAGGTGCTGGGCCGGCTCGAGGCGGGTCTGCTCGACGTGCCGATCTCGCGGCGCGGCGCGGGCGACTGGGGCGTGCGCTTCCCGGGCGCCGAGGATCACCTGATCTACGTCTGGATCGACGCGCTGCTCTCCTACACGACGGTCTGTGCGCCCGCGGAGCGGCGGCGCTTCTGGCCCGCGCAGACCCACCTGATCGCGAAGGACATCCTGTGGTTCCACGCGGTGATCTGGCCGGCGCTGCTGCTCGCGCTGCGGGCCACACCCGACTTCGCCTGGCTCGCGCTGCCGGGGGGCATCTACGCGCACAGCTTCTGGATCCGCGACGGCCAGAAGATGAGCAAGTCGCTCGGCAACTTCCTCGGCCTCGCGCAGCTGCGCGAGCTCGTCGCGGTCTTTGGCCTGGATGCGCTGCGCTGGTTCCTGATCACGCAGGGTCCCCTCGCGACCGTCGACTCGGACTTCTCGCATGCGCGCTTCGCCGACGTCTACAACGCGGAGCTCGCGAACACGCTCGGCAACGCGTGGAACCGGGTGTCCAACATGACCGCGCGCTATCTCGGCGGTCGCCTCCCGCGCGTCTGCGCGCGCGGCGAGCTGCGCGAGCGCGCGCTCGCGATCCTCGCGCGCGACGCCGAGGACGGCCCGCTCGGCGTCGGCCGCGCCGCGCGCGGCCTCGAGCTCGTGCGCGCGATCGACGCCCACATCGACGCGACCGCGCCCTTCCGGCTCGCGAAGGACCCGGCGAACGCCGAGCGCGTCGCGGAGATCCTCTACGAGTGCGCCGAGACCTACCGCCTCGCGAGCCTGCTCTTGTGGCCGGCGCTGCCCGCCAAGATGGAGGAGGTCTGGCGGCGCCTCGGCTGCCGCGAGTATCTGGAGGCGCTCGCCGGCCGCGGCCGCGGCCGCTTCCGCGAGTGGAGCCGCTGGGGCGGGCTGCAGGCGGGCAGCGAGATCGCCGCGGGCGGGGCGCTGTTTCCGCGCTACCAGCCCGCCGACGCCTCGGGCGCGGCGGCCGCCGCGGGGGGCGGACCGGCGTGAGCGCGCCGAAGCGCGTCTACCGCAGCGACTACCGCCCGCCCGCGTACTGGATCGACCGCGTCGACCTCGATTTCGATCTCGGCGCCGCGCAGACGCGCGTGCGCGCGCGGCTCGAGCTCCGGCGCAACGCCGACGCCGCTCCCGACGCGCCGCTCGTGCTCGACGGCGAGGAGCTCGAGCTGCTCGCGGTCGCCGTCGACGGGCGCCGGCTCTCTCCCGGGGACTACCTGCTCGGCGAGGAGAGCCTGACCCTGCCGCGCGTGCCCGAGCGCTTCGCGCTCGAGACCGAGGTCGCGATCCACCCGGACCAGAACACCCGGCTCTCGGGCCTCTACGCGTCGGGCTCGATGCTCTGCACGCAGTGCGAGGCGCACGGCTTCCGGCGCATCACCTGGTTCCTCGACCGGCCCGACGTGATGGCGCGCTTCTCGGCGCGGCTCGAGGCGGATCGCGCGCGCCACCCGGTGCTGCTCTCGAACGGCAACCGCGTCGAGGCCGGGGAGCTGCCGGGCGGGCGCCACTTCGTGCGCTGGGAGGATCCTTTCAAGAAGCCGAGCTACCTGTTCGCGCTCGTCGCGGGCGACCTGCGCTGCCACGCGGGCGAGTTCACGACGCGCTCGGGCCGCCGCGTGCGCCTCGAGATCTGGGTCGAGCCCGAGAATCTCGCGAAGTGCGAGCACGCGCTGCGCTCGCTCGCGAAGGCGATGGCCTGGGACGAGCGCGCCTTCGGCCGCGAGTACGACCTCGACGTCTACATGCTCGTCGCGGTCAACGACTTCAACATGGGCGCGATGGAGAACAAGGGCCTCAACGTCTTCAACTCGAAGTTCGTGCTCGCGCTGCCCGAGACGGCGACCGACGACGATTACGAGGCGATCGAGGGCGTGATCGGCCACGAGTACTTCCACAACTGGACCGGCAACCGCGTGACCTGCCGCGACTGGTTCCAGCTGACGCTGAAGGAGGGCCTCACGGTCTACCGCGACCAGGAGTTCAGCGCGGAGATGGCGTCGCGCGCGGTCAAGCGCATCGGCGACGTGCGCGCGCTGCGCCTCTCGCAGTTCCCCGAGGACGCCGGGCCGATGGCGCACCCGATCCGGCCCGAGTCCTACATTTCGATGGACAACTTCTACACGCCGACGGTCTACGAGAAGGGCGCAGAGGTCGTGCGCCTCTACGAGACCCTGTTCGGACGCGACGGCTTCCGCCGCGGCATGGACCTCTACTTCGAGCGCCACGACGGGCAGGCCGTCAGCTGCGACGACTTCCGGGCCGCGATGGCGGACGCGAACCGCGCCGATCTCGCGCAGTTCGAGCGCTGGTATGCGACGCCCGGCACGCCGATCGTCGAGGCGAGCGGGCGCTACGACGCCGACGCGCGCTGCTACGAGCTCACGCTCCGGCAGCAGGCGCCCGAGACGCGCGCCGAGCACAGCTTCCGGCCGCTGCAGATCCCGGTGCGCATGGGCCTGCTCGGTCCGGATGGGCGCGACCTCCCGCTGCGCCTCGCGGGGGAGGCCGCGGGCGCGGCGGCTCCGACCACGCGCGTGCTCGAGCTGCGCGAGGCCGAGCAGCGCTTCCGCTTCGAGGGGGTTCCCGCGGCGCCGGTGGCCTCGCTCCTGCGCGGCTTCTCGGCGCCCGTCGCGCTGCGCTGGCCGCGCCCGCGCCGCGAGCTCGCCTTCCTGATGGCGCACGACAGCGACGCCTTCAACCGCTGGGAGGCCGGTCAGACCCTCGCCCAGGAGCTGCTGCTCGAGATGGCGCGCGCGCGCGCCGAGGGGCGTCCGGTCGAGCTCGCTCGGGACTTCGTCGAGGCCTTCCGCGCGATGCTCCTGGACCCACGGCTCGACGGCTCGGAGAAGGCCCTCGCGATGGCGCTGCCGGCCGAGCGCGTGCTCGCGCAGGCGATGCGCGTGGTCGACGTCGATGGCCTCCACGCCGCGCGCGAGACCGCCCTGCGCACGCTCGCGCGCGCGCTGCGCCCGGAGCTCGAGGCGCTCTACGCGCAGAACGCGGAGCAGGGCGCCTACCGGGTCACGCAGGACGCGATCGCGCGCCGCCGGCTCAAGAACGCCGCGCTGCGCTACCTGAGCTGCGGGGGCGAGCCCGAGGAGCTCGCGCGCCTCGAGCGCCAGCTCGAGCGCGCCGACAACATGACCGACGCGCAGGCCGCGCTGGTGCTCCTGGCCGAGCACCCGGGCGCCGCGCGCGATCGCGCGCTCGCGGGCTTCTACGAGCGCTGGCGCGGCGACCCGCTCGTGCTCGACAAGTGGTTCAGCGTGCAGGCGCTCTCGCAGGCGCGCGACACGCTCGAGCGGGTCCAGGCGCTGGCCCGGCATCCGGACTTCACGCTTCGCAACCCGAACCGCGTGCGCTCGCTCGTGACGAGCTTCGCGGCCGGCAATGCCTGGCACTTCCACGCGGCGAGCGGGGCCGGCTACGCCTTCGCGGCCGAGCACGCGATCGCACTCGATGCGCTGAACCCGCAGCTCGCCGCGCGCCTGGTGGGCTGCTTCAACCCCTGGCGGCGCTACGACCCGGAGCGCCAGGGCCTGATGCGGGCACAGCTCGAGCGGATCGCGGCCCGGCCGGGCCTCTCGAAGGACGTCTTCGAGATCGTGGACCGGGCGCTCCGGGGCTGAGGGCGGGCAGCCGCTCCCGCTTCATGCGCCGGGCCCGCCCGGCGCGCTACTGTAAAACGCCATTTGAGCTCGGGATTCCGCGTGGTGCTGCACAAGACCGACGACCTCCGCATCGAGAACCTCCGGCCGCTCCTGCCCCCGGGCATCCTGATGGAGGAGCTGCCGCTCGGCGAGCGGGCCTCCGAGCTCGTGAGCCTGAGCCGAGCCGAGATCGGCCGGATCCTCTCCGGCCACGACGACCGCCTCGTCGCGGTGGTCGGACCCTGCTCGCTGCACGACCCCAAGGCCGGCCTCGAGTACGCCCAGAAGCTCCAGAAGCAGGCGGCCGAGCTGCGCGACGACCTCTGCGTCGTGATGCGCGTCTACTTCGAGAAGCCGCGCACGACGGTCGGCTGGAAGGGCCTGATCAACGACCCGCATCTCGATGGCAGCTTCGCGATCAACGATGGCCTGCGCCTCGCGCGGCGCTTCCTGCTCGAGGTGCTGGATCTCGGGATCCCGGCCGGCACCGAGTTCCTGGATCCGATCACGCCGCAGTTCATCGCGGATCTCGTCACCTGGGGCGCGATCGGCGCGCGCACCTCCGAGAGCCAGGTGCATCGCGAGCTCACCTCGGGCCTCTCGATGCCGGTCGGCTTCAAGAACGGCACCGACGGCGGCGTGCAGGTCGCGGTCGACGCGATCCTGTCGGCGCGCCACCCGCACCACTTCCTGTCGGTGACCAAGCAGGGCGTCGCCGCGATCGTCGCGACGCGCGGCAACTCCGAGTGCCACCTGATCCTGCGCGGCGGCGCGAGCGGCCCGAACTACTCGGCGGAGCACGTCGGCCTCGCGGCCGCTCGCCTCGAGAGGGCGGGCCTGCCGCGCCGCCTGATGATCGACTGCAGCCACGCGAACAGCGAGAAGGACCACGCGCGCCAGCCCACGGTGCTCGAGTCCGTCGCCGCGCAGGTCGCGGCCGGCAGCCGCGAAGTCTTCGGCGTGATGCTCGAGAGCTTCCTCGTCGACGGCAGCCAGGACGCGAGCCGCGTGGACGCGCTCGTCTACGGCCAGAGCATCACCGACAAGTGCCTGTCCTGGGAGCGCACCCAGCCGCTCCTGATCCAGCTCGCGGCGGCCGTGCGCGCGCGGCGCGCGCGCCGGGCGGGCGCGGCGGCTTGAGCGCCGCGCGCTCGAGCTTCCGCGTCCAGTTCCTCCACGGCCTCGAGGGCAGCCCACAGGGCCGCAAGGCGCGGCTCCTCGCCGAGCACTTCGACGCGCGCACGCCGGCGATGGACACGGCCGACTTCGAGGCCTGCGTCGCGTCGCAGGGGCGCGAGCTGCTCGCGTTCCGGCCGCAGCTCCTGATCGGCTCCTCCTTCGGCGGCGCGGTCGCGGTCGCGCTCCTGCAGCGCGGGCTCTGGCGCGGACCCGCGCTGCTGCTCGCACAGGCCGCACAGCGCCTCGGGCTCGAGCCCCGTCTGCCGCAGGGCGTGCCGGTCTGGATCGTGCACGGGCTGCGCGACGCGCTCGTCGACCCGGAGGACTCGCGCGCGCTCGCGCGCAGCGGCACGCCCGGCCGCGTGCACATGATCCTGCGCGACGACGACCACGCGCTGAGCGACTTCGTCGAGCGGGGCGGACTCGTCGCGCTCGTGCGGGAGATCGCGGCGACGCTGCGTCCGGCTCGGGATCCGCGCGAGCCCGATGCTACGCTCGGCCGCGCCTGACCCGCGGCCTGCCGGAAGGAGCCCCCGCATGCGACCTGGCGACCTCGACCTCTCGGATCCCGAGAGCTTCCGGCAGGGCCCGCCCCACGACTACCTGCGCGTGCTGCGGCGCGAGGCGCCGGTGCACTGGAACCCGCCGCCGAGCGAGCAGAAGACGGTCAACGCGATCCGCCAGGGCTTCTACGTGCTGACGAAGTACGCCGACGTCGTCCACGTCTCGCGAAATCCGAGGCTCTTTTCGTCCGCGCTCGGCGCGCCCTTCCTCTGGGACCTCGACGAGGCCCACCTCGGCGGCATCCGCGCGATGATGCTCGGCATGGATCCGCCCGAGCACGTGCGCTACCGCCGCCTGATCTCGCGCGGCTTCACGCCCAAGATGGTCTCGGGGCTCGAGCCCGTGATCCGGCGGCATGCGCGCGAGGTCGTGGATCGCATCGCAGAGCGCGGCGAGTGCGAGTTCGTCGAGGAGATCGCGAGCGAGCTGCCGCTCGTGCTGATCTGCGAGCTGATGGGCATCCCCTTCGAGGACCGCAAGAAGATCTTCGAGTGGTCGAACCAGATGATCGGAGCCGACGATCCCGACATGCGCGCGGCGCCGGGCCAGGAGGGCATGGCCGCGGCCGCGATGTGGATGTACAGCAACGAGCTCGCGGCCCGCAAGAAGCGGGAGCCCGACGACACGCTCGTCTCGCTCTACGTGAACGCCGAGGTCGAGGGCGAGAAGGTGAGCGAGCTCGAGCTCAACCACTTCTTCGTGCTGCTCTCGGTCGCGGGCAACGAGACCACGCGCAACGCGACCTCGCACGTCATGCGGCTGCTCTTCGAGCACCCGGACCAGTACGAGCGGCTGCGCTCCGACGTCGACCGCTACCTGCCCGGCGCGATCGAGGAGGCGCTGCGCATGGCGCCGCCCGTGATGAACTTCCGCCGCACCGCGACCGGGGACACCGAGATCCGCGGCGTCCGGATCCGCAGGGGAGACAAGCTCTACCTGAGCTATCCCGCCGCAAACCGCGACGAGGAGGTCTTCCCGGAAGCCGACCGCTTCGACATCGCGCGCGAGAAGAACGACCACCTGAGCTTCGGCATCGGGGAGCATTTCTGCCTCGGCTCGAACCTCGCGCGCATGCAGCTGCGCTCGATCCTGCGCGAGCTCCTGACGCGGCTCCCGGACATGCAGCAGGTCGGCGCGCCGCAGCTCCAGCGCAGCAACTTCATCCACGGCATCAAGCAGATGCGCGTGCGCTTCACGCCTGCGGCGTAGGCCGGTGCCCGGGACCCTCGTCACGCTGCCCTGCGGCAGCCGCGTGCGCGCGGCCGCCTCCTACCACCGGCGCGAGTGCGACCCCGAGCGCGACTTCGGCCTCTACCTCGACCCGCACTGGGCGCCGAGCTGGCCCGCCGAGGTCGTCGCGTGGGAGAACCTCGGCCTGCCGCGCGACTTCGAGGCCGCGGCGCGCGCGATCCGAGGCGCCTACGAGCGCGCGCGCCGCGGCGAGCGGGTCGAGGTCGGCTGCCAGGGGGGGATCGGGCGCACCGGGACGGTGCTCGCGTGCATGGCGATCCTCGCGGGCATCCCGCCGCGCGAGGCCGTGGGCTGGGTGCGCGCGAACTACCTGCTGCGCGCGGTCGAGACGCGCGTCCAGGAGTGGTGGGTCGAGTGGTTCGCGGGCTGGCTCGGTCTCGCGCCCGTGCCGCCGCGCCCCGAGGCCTCCGCGTGAGCCGGGCCCCCGTGATCGTCGAGGCGCGGCTCAACGAGTACACGCTGCGCGAGCGCAACCCGCACGTGCCCTTCTCACCCGAGGAGATCGCCTCGGCGGCGGCCGACTGCGCCGAGGCCGGCGCGGCGGTGGTGCACTTCCACGCGCGCGACCCGGAGAGCGGTGCGCCGAGCCACGACGCAGCCGTCTACGCGGACGCAATCCGGCGCATCCGCGCGGCTGCGCCCGGGCTGATCGCGGTGCCGACGCTCGGCGCGACCGAGATCCCGGACTCCGTCGCGCGCTGCGCGCACGTGCTCGCGCTCGCGCGCGACCCGCGCACGCGGCCGGAGCTCGCGCCGCTCGACCTCTCGAGCATCGACGTCGACGCCTACGATGCGCGGCGCGGCTTCCTCGTCGACGCGCTCGTCTACCAGAACCCGCTGCGCGGCCTGCGCGGGCAGATCGAGGCCCTGCGCGGGGCGGGCGTGAGGCCCGAGGCGGTGCTCTGGAGCATCGGCTCGGCGCGCCGGCTCGGCGCGCTGCTCGAGCGCGGCGAGCTCGAGGAGCCGCTCTTCTGCGAGCTGCTCGTCTCCGACCTGCTGCTCTCGACCGCACCCGCGAGCGTGCGCGGCCTGCTCTCGCTCTGCGAGTTCCTGCCGCGCGGACGGCGCCTGCCCTGGGTCGCGCTCGCGTCGGGCGGCAGCGCGCTGCACCTGATCCCGGCGGCGGTCGAGCAGGGCGGGGGCATCGCGCTCGGCCTCGGCGACTGGGCCTATCCGGAGCTCGGAACGCCGACCAACGCGGCCGTCGTGGCCGAGGCGGCGCGTCTCGTGCGGGCTTCGGGCTCGCGCCCGGCGACGGCTTCGGAGGCGCGCGAGCTGCTCGGGCTGGCGAAGGCCTGAGGTGCGCCGCGCCGGCCGGCTCCGCGCGCTCGCGCTGATCGGCGCCTCGCTCCTCGCGCTCGGGGCGGATCCGCCGGGCGACGAGGAGCCCGCCGCCGCCGCAGGGACTCCGGAGCCCGCGGCGATCGCGCTCACGGACGTCGCCGCGCGCGCCGAGCAGACGCAGCTCCGGCTGCGCGACATCGCGCGCGCGCTCGCGCCCGCGAAGCCCGTGCGCGCGATCGAGGACGCGCTCCAGAGCCGCGCGCAGGATCTCGCGACCCAGGCCCGGGCGGCGCGCGCGAGGCTCGCGCTCGAGCACACGCGGCGCGTGCTCGACGACGTGGAGTTCCAGTGGTCGGGCCACGTGCGCGAGCTCTCGGCCTGGAACAAGACGCTCACGAAGCGCGCGGGCGAGCTCGAGGAGATCCGGGCCGGGCTCGACGCCGAGGCGGCGCTCTGGAAGCGCAGCGCGCTGCGCGCGCGCGAGCAGAAGGCGCCCGCCGCGGTCGCCGCGCGGATCGCCGAGATCCGGACCCAGATCGGGGAGACCGCGAGCGCGGCGGACCAGGCACTCGGGGACGTGCTCACGCTCCAGAACCGGATCGGCGAGGAGCTCGTCGTCGCGGGCGAGATGATCGACTCGCTGAACGCGCTGCGCGAGCGCGTGCGCGAGACGCTGCTCGAGCCCGACGCGCCGCCGCTCTGGCGCGCGCTCTCCGCGCCCCGCGGCGCGCTCTCGCTCCGCGACGAGGTGCGCGCGTCCTTCGCGCGCGACGCGGCGCTCGTGCGCGAGTTCACGGCCCAGTCCCGCCTCGGCCTCGTCGCGCTTCCGGTCTCGTTCGCCGCGGCGCTCTTCGCGGCGCGGGCGCTGCGCCGGCGGGTCGCATCCTGGAGCGACTCGGACCCGGCGCTCGGGCGCGCGGGCCGCGTCTTCGATCGGCCGATCGCGGCCGCACTGCTGGTCGCGTGGTTCGCCGCAGTCGCCGCGAATCCGGCCGCGCCGGTCGCGGCCCGCAACCTCGCGGGGGTGCTCTTCCTGGCGCCGCTCTTGCGAGTGCTGCAGCTGCTCGTGAAACCCGCGCTGCTCCCCGCGGTCTACGCGCTCGCGGCCTTCTCGCTCGTCGACCGGCTGCGCGACTCGCTGGCCGGCGTGACGCTGCTCGCGCGCTCGATCTTCGCCGCGGAGCTCGTCGCGGCGCTCGTCTGCCTCGCCGCGCTCCTGCGCGAGCCCCGCCTGCAGGCGCTCGGCGGGCGCCGCTTCCGCAGCCTGCGCCTCGCGGCCCGGACGGCCGCGCTGCTGCTCGGGGCCGCACTCCTCGGGAACCTCGCGGGCTACGTCGACTTCGGCGAGCTGCTCGGAGACGGCACGCTCGGCACGGCCTATCTCGGGGTCGCGCTCTACGCGGGCATGCGCCTCGCGCAGGTCGGGGTGCGCGTGGCGCTCGAGACGCCGGCCGCGCGGCGCGTGCAGCTCCTGCGGCGCCGATCGGAGCGGATCTCCTCGGTCGCGGACCGGGCGCTGCGCTGGGCCGCGGCGGCGCTCGCCGGGTTCGGCGCGCTCGAGCTCTTCGACCTGCGGCAGCCGGTGTTCTCGTCCGCGCGGGCGCTGCTCACGACGCCGCTCGAGATCGGGACGGTCGCGATCTCGCTCGGAGACCTCGCGGCCTTCGGCATCAGCATCGCTGCGGCCTTCGGCCTGGCCGGCGCGATCCGCGCGCTGCTCGAGGACGAGGTGTTCCCGCGCGTCAGCCTGCCGCGCGGCGTCCCGAATGCGGTCGCGAGCGCGTCGCGCTATGCGATCCTGCTGCTCGGCTTCCTGTTCGCGGTGGCCGCGGCCGGCGTCGACCTGTCCCAGTTCGTCGTGCTCGCGGGGGCCTTCGGCGTCGGCATCGGCTTCGGCCTGCAGAACGTGGTCAACAACTTCATCTCGGGCCTGATCCTGCTCTTCGAGCGGCCGGTCCAGGTCGGAGACCACATCGAATTCGGCGGCCAGCTCGGCGAGGTGCGCCGGATCGGGATCCGCTCGAGCACGGTGCGCACCTGGCAGGGCGCCGAGGTGATCCTCCCGAACGCCGACCTGATCTCCAACCAGCTCGTCAACTGGACGCTCTCGGACCGCCAGCGCCGGGTCGACCTGCCGGTCGGCGTGGTCTACGGCGCGGATCCGGAGCGCGTGCTCGCGCTGCTGCTCGAGGTCGCGCGCGCGAATCCCGACGTGCTCGGCGATCCGGCGCCGACCGCGCTCTTCGTGGGCTTCGGCGCGAGCTCGCTCGACTTCGAGCTGCGCGTCTGGACCTCGAACTTCCGCGGCTTCCTCGGCATGCGCAGCGCGATCGCGACGGCGGTCTACGCCGCGCTGCGGGAGGCGGGGATCGAGATCCCCTTCCCGCAGCAGGACCTGCACGTGAAGAGCGTGAGCCCCGAGCTCGGAGAGCTCTTGCGACCGCGCTAGTGCCGGAGCGAGACCCGCGTCGTCGCGCTGCGCAGGAGCGCGGCGATGCGCTCGCGGTCGGGCAGCTTCGACGCGAGCACCTGGCTCGCGAGCCTGCGCGTCTCGCGCTCGGCGTCGAGATGGCGCAGCGCGAGCTCCGCGATCGCGGCGGGCTCCATGCCCTCGAGATAGGTGATGCCCTCGCGGTAGACGATCGTGCCCGCGAGCGACTTGCTGATCGCGTCGCAGGCGTAGCCGCGCGGCAGCCGGGAGCGCAGCCGGCCGGCGGCGCGCTCGCGCAGCACCGGGGGCAGATAGCTCTCCATCAGCGACCAGAGCCGCTCCGGGTCCTCGCGCTCCATCCGCGCGAGGCCCGGTCCGATCGCGTCGGAGGCCGCGATCAGGACCCGCGACACGCGGGTCGAGAGCTCGGGCAGCGGGATCCCGGGCCGGTAGCGCGCCTCGCGCATCAGGAGCTCGGCCTCGCGCCGCGCGAGATCGCGCAGGCGCACGAGGACCTCGCCGACGAAGCGCTCCTTGATCGAGAGGAACTCGTCCTCCGAGAGCAGCATGCTCGCGAGGATCTCGAAGCTGCTCGTGATCACGCCGCACTTGTTCGCGGAGCTGTCCTTGACGATCAGGACGCCGCGCCGCGAGAGCTCGCGGCGCGCCTCGGGCGTCAGGAAGAGATTCGCGCCCTCGACGATGATCCGCGCCGAGGGCTCGTTGGTCGGCGTCAGGAACTCGCGCCAGTTGCCCTCGTGCAGCGTGCGCGGGCGGCCGCCCGCGGGCAGGAAGGCGTCGGCGACGACGCGGTTGTGGAGCGTGTTGCGCAGCTTGGCGCCGTTCGGCTCCTGCAGCGCGACGACGCGCCCGGACTCGGAGAGCCGTGCGCGCTCGAAGTGCGCGATCGGCAGGCCCTCCTGCACGAGGCGCAAGAGCTCGGCGTGGTCGAGGCCCTGCGGATCCTCGGCACAGCCGCTGCCGTCGGCGATGCCGACGATGCGCGCGAGGTCGCCGTACTCGCGCTCGAGGACGCGGATCGCATTGCCCGCGACGTCGCCGTCGGGACCGCCGGTGAGCTTGAGCGTGAAGGGCTGCACGCGCGGATCGATGCCGCGCGCCTTGAGCGCCGCCTCGAGGAATACGGTGAGCCCTTCGCTGGTCACGCCGTAGGTCTTGTGGTTGATGCCGGCGCCGGGCTTGCTGCTCATGAAGGAGTTCGGGGCCGGATAACCGCGGCTCTCGGCGTGGTCGACGATCCAGGTGATGAGCTCGTTGGTGACGTTCTCGTCCGGGCCGAGGTAGAGCCGCTCGGCCTGCGCGTCCGAGGCGGCCGCGCCCGCGCGGGTCTGGCCTCCGTCGACGACCATGTCGAGCAGCGCGCTCGCGAAGGCCTTGGCGCAGAGCTCCGTGCGTCCGAGCGGGGCGATCAGCACGACGCCCTTCGCACCGCCCTCCGGGATGTCCTTGTTCTTGAGCTGCTGCGCGAGGGCGAGCCCGTAGGCCTCGTCGTAGAGGCGCTCGGTCTCGCGGAAGAACTGCTCGCGTCCCTTCGGATTCACGAGCCGGAGCCCGCCGCGCGCGATCGGCCGGAAGCGCACGTGGAAGCCGTCGAAATCGCGGCCGTGCACGAAGAGCACCCCGTGCGGGAACTCCTCGCGGTTCGGCGCGGCGAGCAGCCCGGGGTCGAGGTCCAGCGCGAGCGCATAGCGGCCGCGGCGGTGGAAGTTGCTCCCGCGCGTCGCGGCGACCGCGCGCAGCAGCGTCTCGAAGACGAAGCGCTCGCTCTCGTCGTCGACGTCCTCCTCGATCGCGAGCGTGAGCTCGGCGTGGCGCGCCGCAAACGCCGCATCGCCGAGCGGGCGCAGCGGGTCGAAGCGCTGCTCGAAGAGCTCCGCGATCCGGGTCGCGAGCGGCAGGTGCTCGTCGACGCACTCGACCACGTGCTTGCGCGTGAAGGCGAGCGGGTTCTTCGCGGTCAGCACCTGGTGTGCGAGGTGGCAGAGGGCCTGCAGCGCCTCGGCGCGCGAGAGGTCGACGGTCGGCATCCGCCGCCAGAGCCGCAGCGCGGCCTCGTCGAGCCACTTGATGCGCATCAGGTCCTCGCGCAGCTGCTCGAAGGGCTCCTCTTCGCTGCCGGGGCGCTTCTCCCAGAGCACACGGAAGGTGAGCAGGCAGACGTTTCCGCCGCCCGGGATGTCGAAGCGGTCGAGGTGCGCTCGGCGGATGTCGATCTCGTGGCGGCCGAAGACGCGCGAGATCCGCTTCAGCATCTCCTGGGGCCTGCAGTTGCCGACGCCGACGACGAGCCGGGCGAGCGGGTCCCCGGGCGGCGTATCGAGCTCGACGCGGCAATCCTCCGAGCCCTCGAGCGACTGGTAGAGGCGGAAGTGGCGGCAGACGCGCTGCGGCGAGGCGCCGAGCAGGTAGTCGGCGGCGCAGCGGGAGAAGTGCTGCTCGAGCGCGCGCGGATCGAGATCGCGCTCCTCGCGCGCGGCGTGTGCGAGCACGAGGCGGGCCTGCTCCGCCTGCGCGGGCTCGCGGGGGTCGAAGAGGGGCGCGTCGCCGAGCTCGAAGACGTCGAGCACCAGGCGCGCGTCGCTCGAGGTGTGCACCGTGCAGGAGCGCAGCAGCCGCTCCGCGGGCAGCTCGTCGAGCAGCTCGGCGAGCTGGCCGGGATAGTTGCGGTCTCCGAGGTAGGTGAAGCGCGAGCCGCCCTCGTGGCGCAGGAGCAGCTCCTGGGAGAGCCCCGAGGCCTCGGCGGCGATCACGGCCTTGATGTGCGAGAGGCGCGTCTCGAAGTCGGTGCCGCGGAAGTAGGAGGTCGGCATCGTCGCGAGGAAGCGCGGCACGACGCGCTCGGCGGCGCGGCGCAGCTCGGCGGTCATGCGCTCGACCAGCTCGAGCGGGTCCTCGTGCTGGGGCTGGCTCTCGCTGTGGATCGGCTCGACTCGGCCCATCGATGCTCCAGGTCCTGGCGGGATGCGCGGAGGTGAAACACCCCGCGTATCGCCCAGACGCGGCGCCCGGATGAGCGCTGCCGCCGGGCTCCGCTACGCGAGCCGCTCGAGGTCGTCGCCGAGCGAGGGCTCGCCGGCGCGGGTCTGGCAGCCGAGCTCGAGGAATCGGGCCATGCGCCGGCGGCGCTCCGGGTCGGCCAGGCACTGGTCGAAGGCGATCTGCTCGCCGAGCAGCGCGGAGACCGTGTCGATCGAGGCCGCGTTGATCACCGCCTTGGCCTGGGCGATGGCCTGCGCGGGAAAGCCCGCGATGCGGCAGGCGAGGTGGTCGACGAAGGGCCCGAGCTCTTCGGCCGGGAGCGCGCGATTGATCCAGCCGTAGCGCTCGGCGTCGGCGGCCGGGAAGTCGGCGCCCGAGAGGATGATCTCCGCCGCGCGCGCGCGGCCCACGAGGCGCGCGAGCCGGGCCGTTCCGCCCGCGCCGGGGATGATTCCGAGTCCGACCTCGGGCTGACCGAAGACCGCGCGGCCGAGCGCGGCGAAGCGCATGTCGCAGGCGAGGCAGAACTCGCTGCCGCCGCCGCGCGCGAAGCCCTCGATCTGCGCGATCGTGACCTTCGACATGCTGCGGTAGCGCTCGAGCACCTGGTGGACCCAGGGCAGGCCGGCGGGCGCCGGGGGCACCTCTTCGGGAAGCCGCAGGATCCCGTTCACGTCGCCGTGCGCGATGAAGAAATCCGGATCGGCGCTGCGGAAGACGATCACGCGCACGCGCTTGTCGGCCTCGAGGGAGCGGCCGAGCTGATCGAGCTGTCCCAGGAGGTCCGCGTCGAGCAGGTTCATCGGGGGATGGTCGATCCGGACGCCGGCGACCCCGCGGTCGACGGTCAGCTGCAGGCTCGGGAACTTGGCGCCGCTCATGCCACCTCCTGATGCGTTGCTGCGCATCATGGGACGCGCGCGGCGGCCGCGGCAAGGGCTCTCTTTGCCGCGGGCGCCGCCGCCGCGCGATTCACCCGCGTGCGGCGCCGCCGATAAGCAGGCTGGGAGGGCGGCGCGGCTCGCGCGCCGCCCGGCGGGACGGCACGATGGCACGGAGCATTCTCTCGCGCGAAGCGCTGGCGCAGCTGCCCCGGGTGACGCTCGGCGTGCTGCTCGCGTCGCTGCTGCTGCAGCTGTGCGTATCGCTGGGCTTTCGCGAGCAGCTGCGCGCGGCGGACTCCGAGCTGCGCAGCGCGGTCGCGCTCTTCGTCGAGCATCCGATGCTCGCGATCCCCGCGCGCTTCGCGCCCGTGCTCTCCGATCGCATGCCCGGCTACGACGGGAACGCCGCCTTCGACTTCCTCAAGGCGCGAAACCAGCCGACGCACCAGGCGGAGCTCGATGCCGCTGTGCAGCGCGCGCTGGCCCAGCTCGACTCGCATCCGCAGCGCGCGCTCGGCCGCGTGCCGGCGAGGCCGCGCGCCGCGAGCTGGCTCCTGCACCCGCTCGTCCACGGGGGCTGGCTGCACTGGCTCGCCGCGGCGTTGCCCTTCGCGCTCGTCGCGGCGCAGGCCGAGCGCCTGTGGGGCTGGCGGGTCCTCGCGGCGTTCCTGCCGCTTGCGAGCGTCTTCGGCGCGCTCGCCTTCGGCGCGCTCACTCCGGAGCTCGATCGCCCGCTGCTCGGCCTCGGCTCCTGGACTGCAGCGCTCGTCGCCGCGCTCGCGCTGCGCGCGCGCGACCGGCGCGTCGACCCCCTCGAGTGGCTGAGGCCGCTCGTCGCCTTCGAGTGGCGCGCGCCGGCCTGGGCGCTGGTGCCGGTCTTCGCGGCGGGCGAGCTGCTGGCCTTCCTCGGCCTCGGGAGCGAGCTGCCGCCGAGCTTGCGCGCGCACCCGGCCCCGGGGACGCATCTCCTGTGCGCGACCCTGGGCGCGCTCTGCGCTTTCGCGCTCGAGCGAAGCGGCGCCGAGCAGCGGCTCGGTGTCTGCGCTCCGCCCTCGACGGGGTCGAGCGCGCCGGCGCGACCGGCGCGCACCAGCCGCGAGACGCTCGAGCGGGCGCGCGCGGCCAGCCGCGCCGGGCGGCTCGACCTCGCGGCCGAGCTGCTCGCCGCGGAAGCGCGCGGCAATCCCGGACACCGCGAGCTCGTCGGCGAGCTCTGGCAGGTCGCCTGCCAGCTGGGCCAGCCGACCCTCGCGTTCCCCGCGATGCAGGCGCTCGTCGCGAGCGAGCTCCGGCGCGGCGCCGTCGACGCCGCGGTCGCGCACTGGAAGCGCATCGCGCAGGTCGAGCGCAGGCCCGTGTTCGAGGTCGAGACGCTGTTCCAGCTCGCCCCGCTGATCCGGGAGCGGGGCGGCGCGCCGGATCTGCGCGGGGTGCTCGAGCAGCTGCTGCGGCACCCGGCGGTGCGCGGCGACGCGGCGCTCCTGCTGCGCGTGGTCGAGCTCGCGGGCCCGGAGAGCGACAAGCTGCTCGCGGAGGCCGTCGAGCTGCTGCGCGAGCTCCCCGGGCTCTCGGCCGAGCAGCGGGAGAAGACGCGGGAGCTCGCGGCGCGCCAGGGCCTTCCCGAGAGCGGCGAGGAAGCGGGCGCTGCGCGGCTCGCGCCGACGGGCTCCGACGCCTTCTTCGCCGAGCAGGACCGCAGCGCCTTCGGCAGCCTCGCCGAGACGACCGAGCTGACCGACGTGGGCGCGCTCGAGCGAGACGCGTCGCTGGACGAGGTGGCGCTCTTTCCGGGCCTCTTCCTGCGCAGCGGGCTCCCGCTCGCGCTGCGCGACGACGGCATCGTGCTCGAGATCGAGGGACGCGGCCGCCGCCGGCTTCCCTACCGCAGGCTGCGCCGGATCGGCTTCGCGGGCGTGCGCGGCCTCGCGCCGCGCCCGATCCTGGTCGTGGATCTGCTGCTCTCCGATCCGCGGCCCGGCGCGAGCCCGCTCGAAGTCGTGCGCCTGCGCAGCGATGGCTTCAATCCCCAGCGCCTCGTGCCGGAGGCGCCGGGCGCGCTGGAGGCGCTGCAGGCCTTCGTGGCCGAGCTCGCCCGCCGCGCGCGCGTCGAAGTCGTGCCGCTCGCAATCGGAGGCCGGCTCGAGACCTACGACTCCCTCGAGGACTACGAGCGGCGTGTGCTCCGCGCGAAGAGCGGCGGCGCGCCGCCGCGGCGCTGAGCGCCGTCCGGCCGCGCGCGTCGGGCTCCGCGGGCCTCAGCTGCTCAGGCGCTCGCGCAGCAGCTTGCGAGCCCACGCGAGCAGCAGCCCCGCGACGCCGAGGCAGTAGGCGAGGTCCCACAGCTGGAGCCACGACCACTCGCCGCTGAAGGCGCCGCGCGCGAAGCGCACCGGGTGCAGCAGCGGCAGCAGCTCCGCGAGCCAGAGCCAGGCGCCCGAGAGGCGCTCCTCGAGCGGAAAGAAGACGTCGGCGAAGAGGAAGAGCGGCGTCAGGAAGAGCGTGTAGTAGAAGCTGAAGAGGTCGAGGCTCGGCACGCGCAGCGTGAAGGCGAGGCCCAGGCCCGCGAAGAGCAGCCCCGCGAGCGGGATCGCGGGCAGCGCGAGCAGCGCGCGCGGAAGCGGCGCGAGTCCGAAGAGGCACACGACGAGGAAGAAGGCCCCGCCGTAGATCGCGACGCGCGTCATCGCCCACGAGAGCTCGCCCGCGAGCACGTCGTCGGGCGTGATCGGCGTCGTCAGCATCGCGTCGTAGGTGCTCTCGTAGTTCATGCGCACGAAGACGTTGTAGGTGGTCTCGAAGCTCGCGCCGTTCATCGCCGCGACGCAGACGAGGCCCGGGGCGAGGAACTCGCCGTAGCTCATGCCGCCCATGCCGGTGACGTAGGAGCCCACACCGACGCCGATCGCGGTCAGGTAGAAGACCGGCTCGAAGAAGTTCGGCAGCAGGTTGTACATCCAGGTGCGCGCGTACATCGTCGCGTTGCGCGACCAGACCGCGGAGGCGTGCGGCAGCGACACGCTCACGCGGACTCCTGCAGGCGCGTGCCCGTCAGCGCGAGGAAGACGTCCTCGAGGTTCGCGGGCCGGATCGCGCGGGCGCGCAGCGCGCCGTTGCCGCGCGCAGACAGATGGCGCGCGAGCGCGGTGGCGTCGTCGGCGAAGAGCAGCAGCCGGCCGCCGGCCCGCAGCCGCGCGAGCGGAGCCGGGAACCCCGCGCAGAGCGCCGGCTCGTCCGCGGGCGAGCAGTCGAGCTCCGCGGCGCTGCGGTGCAGGTGGCGCGCGACGAGCTCCGAGGGGCTCCCGAGCGCGAGCACGCGGCCGTCGCTCATGATCGCCACGCGGTCGCACAGGCGCTCGGCCTCGTCCATGTAGTGCGTCGTCAGCAACACGCTCGTGCCGCGCGTCTGCAGCGCGCGGATGTGGCCCCAGAGCGCGATGCGCACCGCGGGGTCGAGGCCGGTGGTCGGCTCGTCGAGGATCAGCAGCTCGGGACGGTTGAGCAGCGACATCGCGACCGCGACGCGGCGCTGGAAGCCGCCGGAGAGCTGCTTGGTCGGCTGATCGGCATGGGAGCCGAGATCGAGGAAATCGATCAGCTCCTCGACGCGCCGCGACAGCGCGGGCTCGGCGAGCGCGTGGTAGCGCGCGAAGATGCGCAGGTTGTCGCGCGCCGAGAGCGTCTCGACGAGCGCGTTCTCCTGCAGCGTGACGCCGAGCCGCGCGCGCACCTCGCGGATGTGCTCCGACACCTCGAGGCCGAAGACGCGGACGCGCCCCAGCGTCGGGCGCGTGACCCCGTAGATCATGCGCAGCGCGGTGGTCTTGCCGGCGCCGTTGGGACCGAGCAGGCCGAAGCAGCTGCGCGCGGGCACGTCGAGGTCGAGCGCATCGACGGCCGTGCGCGAAGCGAAGCGCTTCGTGACCCCGCGCAGCTCGACCACGCTCTCCGAATCTCCGCTGGCGGCCATGGGGGCGCGTAAGGTACAACGCGGCCCGGAGGTGGACGCCATGGGCCGGCTCGATCGCAAGGTGGCTCTCGTCACGGGCGCGGGCCAGGGGGTCGGGCGCGGCATCGCGCTCGCGCTGGCCAGCGAGGGCGCCTGGGTCGTCGTCTCGGGGCGCAGCGAGGGCAAGCTCCAGCCGGTCTGCAAGGAGGTCGAGGCGCGCGGCGGCCGGGCGGTCGCCGTGCGCTGCGACGTCGGGGTCGAGGCCGACGTCGGCGAGTGCGTGAAGCGCAGCCTCGATGCCTTCGGCCGCGTCGACATCCTCGTCAACAACGCGCAGGAGGTGCCCTTCGGCAGGCTGCTCGAGCTCCGGGAGCAGGACTTCGACGCGGGCTGGCGCACCGGTCCGCTCGCGACGCTGCGCTTCATGCGCGCCTGCCATCCCCACCTGAAGGGCGGCGGCAGCATCGTGAATCTAGGCACGGGCGCGGCGCTGCGGCCGGACCCGGTCGGCTACGGCGGCTATGCGGCCGTCAAGGAGGCGATCCGCGCGCTCACGCGCGCGGCGGCCTTCGAGTGGGGACCGGACGGGATCCGGGTGAATGCGGTGATCCCGCTCGCGTCGTCGCCCGGGCTCGAGACCTGGATCCGCACGCGACCGGAGGAGTCGGCGGCGTTCATGGCGACGGTGCCGCTCGGCCGCGCGGGCGACGTCGAGCAGGACATCGGGCGCGCGGTGGCCTGGCTCGCGAGCCCCGAGGCCAGCTACATCACGGGCACGACCTTGATGCTCGACGGCGGCCAGGCCTACCTGCGCTGATGCGGAAGGGGTTGCGGTGAAGGTCGACGCGGGCATCCTCGGGCAGGGCCTCGCCTCGGTGCCCGCGCGCGTGCGCGCGCTCGAGGCGGAGGGCTACGACGGCGCGGTTTCGGCCGAGATCGCGAGCGATCCCTTCCTGCCGCTCGCGCTCGCCGCGGAGCACAGCGAGCGCCTCGAGCTCCTGACCTCGATCGCAGTCGCCTTCGCGCGCAACCCGATGAGCCTCGCCGTGGTCGGCCACGATCTGAACGCCTTCTCGCAGGGCCGCCTGATCCTCGGCCTCGGCTCGCAGATCCGCGCGCACATCGCGAAGCGCTTCGGCATGCCCTGGTCGAAGCCCGCCTCGCGCATGCGCGAGTTCGTGCTCGCGATGCGCGCGATCTGGCGCTGCTGGTACGAAGGCGAGCCGCTGCGCTTCGAGGGGGAGTTCTACCGCCACACCTTGATGACGCCGATGTTCGTGCCGCCCGAGAAGCGCTTCGGAGCGCCGCGCGTGTTCCTGGCCGCGGTCGGGCCGGCGATGGCGGAGGTCGCGGGTGAGGTCGCCGACGGACTGATCGCCCACGCCTTCACGACGCCGCGCTACCTGCGCGAGGTCACTCTGCCCGCGCTCGAGCGCGGTCTCGCGCGCGCGGGCCGCAAGCGCGAGGACTTCGAGATCACCTGCCCGGTCTTCGTCGTCTCGGGGCGCAGCGAAGAGGAGCTGCTCGCCTCGCGGACCGCGACGCGCCGCCAGATCGCCTTCTACGGGTCGACGCCGGCCTATCGCGGCGTGCTCGAGCGCAGCGGCCGGGACGGCCTGCAGGAGGAGCTGAACCGGCTCTCGAAGCGGGGCCGCTGGGAGGCGATGGGCGAGCTCGTCGACGACGCGCTGCTCGCCGAGTTCGCGGTGGTCGGAAGGCCCGAGGAGGTTCCGCGCCTCGTCGCCGCACGCCTCTCGGGCCTGACCCAGCGCGTGCTGTGCAGCTTCGACGGGCTCGAGCGGGAGCAGCGCGCAGCAGCGCTCGCGCTGCTGCGCAGCGCCTAGACTGGAGCCGCAATGCCCACTCCCTGGAAGCGCGATCTCGCGGCCGCGCGCGAGAGCCTCGCCGGCTGGATGCAGAAGCAGCTGCCCGGCGTGAGCGGGCTCGAGCTCTCGGAGCTCAGCGCGCCGCAGAGCTCGGGGTTCTCGAACGAGACGCTGTTCGTCGACGCGCACTACCTGCGCGGCGGGGAGCGCGTGGTCGATCGCGTCGTCGTCCGGGTACAGCCGACGGGCTTCCAGGTGTTCCCCGAGTACGACATGCGGCTGCAGTTCCGCACGATGTCGCTGCTCGCGAGCACTCCGGTCCCGGTGCCGCGCATGTTCTGGATCGAGGAACAGGACCTCTCCGTGCTCGGCGCGCCCTTCTACGTGATGGGCCGCGTCGCGGGGCGGGTTCCCTCCGACAGCCCGCCCTACAACGCCTCGGGCTGGCTCACGGAGCTGCCCGACGCCGACGTCGCGGCGATCTGGTGGGGCGGGATCGGGTGCATCGCGCAGGTCGCCAGCCTCGATCACCGCGCCGCCGGCTTCGGCTTCCTCGATCGGCCCGCGCTCGGCGCGGCTCCGCTCGACCAGAACCTCGCCTACTACCGGAAGTACCACGACTGGGCGTCGCGTGGAAATCCGCAGCCGACCGCCGACGCGGCCTGGGAGTGGCTCTTTGCGCAGCGGCCGAGCGGCGAGCCGACGGGCCTCGTCTGGGGCGACGCGCGCATCGGCAACATCCTCGTCGACGGAACCCGGCCCGCGGCCGTGCTCGACTGGGAGATGGTCACGCTCGGCAGCCCCGAGGTGGACCTCGGCTGGACCCTCTTCCTGGATCGCTACCACTCCGAAGGCGTCGGCGTGCCGCGGCTGCCGGGCTTTCCGTCGCGCGAGGCCAGCGTCGAGCGCTTCGAGGCGCTCACGGGTCACCGCGTGCGGCACCTGCACTACTACGAGGTCTGGGCGGGCTACCGCTTCGCGGTGATCATGATGCGGCTCGCCCAGCAGGCCGGGCACTACGCAGGCCTCGACGAGCTGGCCGTGCGCGCGCTCGAGATCGACAATCCGATCACGCGCTGCCTCGCGCGGCTGCTCGAGCTGCCGGAGCCGAAGAGCTTCCTCGCGAGCCCCTGAGCCGCGCCTAGCGGCGCCGGCGCCGGATCAGGGTGAGAGCGCCGACGGCGATGCTGCCGCCGAGCACGCTGATCCCGACGAGCGGCAGCGCGGGCACGCTCGCGGTCTCTGCGATGCCGCCGCGCAGCCAGCGCTGGTTGTTGCCGAAGCTGCTCGTGAAGTAGGAGTGCACCCACGGGATCGAGGTGAAGCCGGTGCCGTGGAAGCTCCAGGTGCCGAGGTCGTAGAACTCGGAGTTGAAGCGCGGGTCCACGGTCTGCTCGTCCATTCCCATCGCGAGCGAGCAGATGATCGCCGGGTTCGAGTTGCACCAGAGCTGGCCCGTGATGCTCCAGCCCGTGACCGTTCCCCAGCGCAGCGTCGAGCCGTTCGCCGTGCTGCCGGTTCCCGTGAAGCTCAGCACGGGAACGCCCTGCCGGCGGCGGAGACCGGGTGCGTCGGGTCCCTCCCAGAACAGGTTCGACAGGAAGATCGTCGTCGTCAGCGAGGGCACGAGCACCGTCGTCGTGTTGTCGCTGCGGAACTGGAGCTTGCGCAGGATCGGGTCCGGGCCGTTGGTGTCGACGATCGCGGCGTCGTCGGGCAGGCCCGGTCCGGCCGGCAGCGTGTTGTTCGGGTTCGGGTTCTGCTGCGGGGCCTCGGTGATGTTCACCGTGTAGAGCCGGTAGCGCTTCAGGGCCGCATCCGCGGAGCTGACCGCGAGACACGCGACGAGTCCGGCGAGAGCGCAAGCTGTGAAGCGCATGGGGCCTCCTGGGATGGAAGCTCCTCGGAGCTTCCGGTTTGCCTGTCCGCGTCGCGCGCGAGCGGCCGCTCTGGCCCGACCGACGGCGCGCGAGACCCAGATGCATCGGGCGTGCCAGCGCGCGCGCAGGTGGCTTTCTGCAGCCGCAGCGCGGCGTTCGGAGGATCGAGGGGAAGCCGCGCCACCCCGCTCCGCACAGCGCGGGTGGTGCATCCTCCCCCACGCGAGCGCGAAGCCCGGGCCAAGCTGCCGAGCTTTCAGCGAAAGCCTGCGCGCTGCTGGACTGGTGCAGCTTGCGCCAGGGCTAGCCGGATACGCCGTACCGCAAAAGGGTGAAGACGTTGGTGCCGACGATCTCGTCGCGCTGGTTGTAGTAGGTGTTGAGGTTCGTCTGGAAATAGCCGGGCCCGAGCTTGGTCTGCTTGAGAGGCGAACAGTTCAGCACTTCCGTGGTCTGGAAGACGCGGTCGCCGGGACGCAGCGGCGGGCCGTAGGCCTGCACCGATCCCTGCGCGATCGTCTCGCGCGCGCCGGGCGGCATCGGCAGCTTCCAGGCGCCGCTCTGCTCCTCGCGCGGCGGCCACGGCCGGCGCTCCGCGCAGTTCGCATCGGGTCGCGCCGCGTCGACGCCCTGGTGTCCCGCGCGCGCCATCGCCCAGGTCAGGAGCGCCATCGGCGGAGCGATCACGCCGCGATGGCGGCTCTTGCGCGCGTAGTCGCCGTCCGCGTAGAGCGGGTTCGAGTCTTCCACCATGTCGCACCAGTAGAGGATCTGGACCTCGCTGACCGGATACGCGCCCGGCTCCCTGGGCGACTCCTCGCCGAGCCACGGCTTCGCGAAGTCCGGCAGCTCGGGGTGCAGCTTCACGGCCGGCTTCGAGAGCGAGAGCAGCGGGCGCAGCGGGCCCGCCTCGCGCGAGGGCATCGCGAGCGTCGCGCTTCCCGTCGCGCACACGCCGAGGTGGTTCGAGCACTGGATCTGGATCAGCGCGCGGCGGTCGTCTCCGACCTGCAGCTTGCGTGCGACCGTGCCCTCGACGAGCGCGGTATCGCCCGGACACAGCTGGTTCAGCATCTGCAGCGAGGTCTCGCGAAAGTCGCTCTCGGGACCGCTCCAGTCGGTCACGAAGCGCCCGAAGAGCGCCTGCTCGAACATCGTGTTTACGAACATGTCGCGGTTGCCGACGGATTTCGAGTACGCCGGATCGTGGTGGTAGGGCATGAGGTCGCGCGTGCCGCAGACCGCGAGCGCGAGGGTCTTGACCGTGATCGGGAAGTGCAGGGCGGGCAGCTTCTCGCCCTCCGCGACGTCCTCGAACCAGCGGAACGGATAAGGCGCTGCAGCGCTCATGCGGACCTCCTGCTCGATCGCGACCGACCAGGGTTATACTCGCCGCGCGCTTCGAGAGGAAGCCCCACCCGATCGGCGCCCGACCTCGAGCGCCGGTCCCGCGACAGGAGACGAGACGCGCATGGACGAGGCGAAGGTTCGCGAGATCGTCGAGAAGATGGTCTTCGACAACGGCAAGAAGCAGATGAGCATCGACGAGATCGCCGTGGTGCAGCCCGGGCTGGCCCGCATCATGCCGGAGGTCGGGGCTCGCACCTGGAAGCTCTACTACGCGGCCAAGGCCGGCAACTGGGCGAACGCGATGTACCAGTGGAAGGAGACCAGGGCGCTCTTCGAGCTCGGCGCGTTCATGCGGCCGAAGCACGAGGCCGCGCTCGAGGAGTACCTGCGCGACAGCTGGCCGCCGCTCGAGGCCGCGATCAAGGCCAAGGACTTCGAGAAGTTCCAGGCGGCCTTCGACCGCGCGATCGACGACGCGAATGCCTGGCACGAGAAGAAGGAGAAGCCCTACATCCGCTGGAAGCTGCCGGACTTTCCGCCGCCGGATCTCGATTTCACGCCGCGCTAGGCGCCGCCGGAGGGCTCAGCGTTCCGGCAGCGCGAACGCGACGACCGCATCGGAGACGCGCGTTCCGAGGATGCCGTGGCCGCCCGCGGCGATCACGACGAGCTGTCGCGCCCCGGGGCCCGTGCGATAGGTCATCGGTGTCGCCATTCCCGGAGCGGGCAGGCGCCCGCGCCAGAGCTCCTCGCCCGTCTCGGTCGCGAAGGCGCGCAGATAGGCGTCGCTGCTCGCGCCGATGAAGGTGAGTCCGCTCGCGGTCAGCACCGAGCCGCCCTGGTTGGGCACGCCCTCGCCGGCGAAGAGCCAGATCGGGAAGGGCGCCATGTCCCGCAGCGTTCCGAGCGGCCGCTTCCAGCGCAGCTCGCCGCGCGCGAGGTCGATTCCGATCAGCATGCCCCAGGGAGGCTTCGTGCACGGAGCGCCCAGGGGCGAGAGCAGCGGCACGCGCTCGACTCCGTAGGGCGAGCCCTCCGCGGGCTCGAAGCCGTACTTCGCCGCCTTCATCTCGTCGCTGAACTCGCCGCGCGGGATCAGCCGCACCATCGTCGCGACCTGGCTCGTGTTCACGACGAGGATGCCGCGCGCCGGATCGATCGAGGGGCTGCCCCAGTTCGATCCCCCCATCATGCCCGGGTAGTGCAGGCTGCCCTGCAGACTCGGCGGCGTGAAGATTCCCTCCGAGCGCAGCGCAGCGATCTTCTCGCGGCACTTGCCGCGATCCCAGAAGCTGAAGCCGAAGGCATCGTCGGGGGTCACCGGAGCGCCCGGGTGGATCGGGGCGGGCCGCGTCGGGAAGGGCTGGGTCGGCGAGAGCAGCTCGCCCGGCACGCCGCCCTGCGGCACGGGCCGCTCCTCGACCGGGAAGATCGGCGCGCCGCTCACGCGGTCGAGGAAGAAGAGGTGTCCGAGCTTCGTGGCCTGGACCAGCGCCGGCTGTGGGCCGCGCGGGCCCGGAAACTCGAAGAGCGTCGGCTGCGACGCGACGTCGTAGTCGAAGACGTCGTGGTGGACGGTCTGGAAGTGCCACGCGACGCGGCCCGTGTCCGCGCGCAGCGCGACCACCGAGCTCGAGAAATGGTCGCTGCCCGCGCGATGGCCGCCGTAGTAGTCCGGCGAGGTGTTTCCGGTCGGCACGTAGACCAGACCTCGCTCCGGATCCGCAGACAGGATCGACCACGCGTTGGTCGTGCCGCGCCGGTAGACGATGCCCGCGGCCCGCTGCGCCGCATCGGGCCGCGGCGCCTCGGGCAGCACCGGGTCCCAGGCCCAGAGCAGCGCGCCGCTGCGCGCGTCGAAGGCGCGCACGACGCCGCCCGGCGCATCGACGCGCCGGTTGTCGAGCACGAGCGCGCCGGTGACGATGCGGTCTCCGAGCACGACCGGCGGCGAGGTCACGCCGTACTCGCCGGGCGTGCGATCGCCGATCCCCTCGGCCAGATCCAGGCTTCCGCCGGCGCCGAAGCCCGCGCAGGGCTGCCCGCTGTGGGCGTCGAGCGCGATCAGGCGCGCGTCGAGCGTGCCCGTGAAGATCCGCTCGCGACAGCTCGCGCCCACCGGCGCCGCGGCGTCCGTCCACGCGGAGACGCCGCGGCAGGCCGTCACGTAGGTCTGCGAAACGTCGACCTTCGGATCGTAGGCCCAGCGCTCCGCGCCGGTGTCGGGATCGAGCGCGATCACGCGGTTGAAGGGCGTGCAGAGGTAGAGCGAGCCGAAGGCGAGGATCGGTGTGGCCTGGAAGGAGGTCGGGGCGAGTGCCTCGCCGGGTTGGAACACGTCGCCGGTGTGATAGGTCCAGGCCGGCTCGAGCGCCGCGACGTTCGCGGGTGTGATCTGCGTGAGCGCCGAGAACCGGCCGCCGCCCGGAGCGCCGCCGTAGACGGGCCAGTCGGCGACCGGGCCGGAGTGGTCGATCGCGACCCGCGGCTCGCAGGCGAGCCAGGCTGCGGCGAGCGCGAGGAAGCGAAGCGGGGAGCTGCGGCGCACGGCGCGGCAGTATAGGCGCGCGGGCCGCGCGCCGGGTCGATCATCCGCCCGTGAAGCGCGGCGGCCTCTTCTCGGCGAATGCCCGCGGTCCCTCGCGCGCGTCCGCGGAGCGAAGCACCGGAGCAGAGACCTCGCTCTCGATCTCGAAGGCGCGCGCGAGCGGAACGCCGCTCGAGCGCAGCACGCCTTCCTTGATCGCGCGCAGCGCGAGCGGAGCGTTCGCCGCGAGGCGGCGCGCGAGGTCGAGCGCGGCCTCGCGCAGCTCGGGCCCGGGCAGCACGCGGTTCACGAGGCCGATCTCGAGCGCGCGCTGCGCCGAGAAGGGCTCGCCGAGCATCAGGATCTCCATCGCGTGCGCGTAGGCGACCTGGCGCGGCAGCCGCGTCAGCGAGCCGCCGCCCGGCAGCAGGCCGACGCGCGCCTCGGGCGTGCCGAAGACCGCGTGCTCCGCGGCGAGACGCAGGTCGCAGGCCTGCAGGATCTCGGTGCCGCCGCCGAGCGCGGATCCGTTCACCGCGCAGATCACGGGTTTGTAGAGCGCGGTACCGCGCAGGATCGCGTCCAGGAAGAGCGCGGGCTCCGCGAGCAGGCGATGGTCCCACTCGCTCTCGGGTCGCCTCGCGCCGGTCATGAGCGGCATCGTGAGCTTCAGGTCGCCGCCGACGCAGAAGCTCCGGGATCCCGCGCCGGTCAGGACCGCGACGCGCAGCGAGCCGTCGTCGCGATAGGCGTACCACGCCTCGGCGAGGCGGATCAGCATCTCGGGCGAGAGCGCATTGCCGACCGCAGGCCGGTTCAAGGTCAGGATCAGCACGTCGTCGCGGCGCTCGACCAGGAGATGCGGCTCGCTCATCGCGCCCTCGCTTGACCCGCGGAAGCGGGCCGGCGATGGTACCCGCTGCCCGCAACCCGAGGAGAGCCGCCGTGGCCAAGAAGCGCAGCGCGATTCGCATGACCGACGAGGAGCTCTGGCCCTTCATCGAGGCGGGGAAGAGCCTCCAGGTCGCCACCTTGAACCGGGACGGAAGCCCGCATCTGACGACGCTCTGGTTCGCGGTCGTCGACGGCGCGATCGTCTTCGAGACCTTCAGCAAGTCGCAGAAGATCGTGAACCTGAAGCGCGACCCGCGCATCTCGGTGCTGATCGAGACCGGCGAGAGCTACAACGAGCTGCGCGGAGCGACCCTCTCCGGCACGGCCGAGCTCGTCGAGGACCCCGAGAAGGTCCACACGCTGGCCTTCGCGGTGATGCGGAAGATGAACCCCCAGGTGCCCGCCGCCGCGCTCGAGGGCATGGCCCGGCAGATGGCGAAGAAGCGCACGGCCGTGATCGTGCGCCCGACGAAGATCGTGAGCTGGGACCACCGCAAGCTCGCCGGCGCGTACTAGCCGCCCCCGCCAGCGCGCGGCCCGGGGGCAGGCGTCAGCGCCCCTTCGTGAGCCGGCCGACGTCGATGTAGCGGCGGATCTTGCCCGCGCTCGCGAGCGGCATCCCGCTGCGGTCCCAGAACTCGATGCGATTGCCGGTGCCGGTCTGCACGTTCACGATCGTGTCCGAGATGATCACGAGATCGCGCGGGGACTCGATGCCGTCCCAGGGCTTGTACCAGACGCCCGTCAGGCTCGTGTCCTCGCTCCAGCGCTTGTTGTGGATCAGGATCTTCCAGAGCTCGTCCTTGGTGTCGTAGGCGAAGGAGTAGTGGGCCGTGTAGGTCTGCTTGTCGATGTAGATCACCTTTCGCGAGTAGGGGTGATCGTCGTTGCGCGGGTCCATCTCGACGACCCAGCTGTCGCGCAGCTCCCAGCGGTCGTCCGCGTAGGAGAGCCCGTAGGGCCCGAAGTTGTGGTCCTTGTCGTAGGGATAGGCCCTGACCTTGGTGTTCATCGGGGCGAGGAAGCGCCCCTCGGCGAGGCACTTCCACTCGTACTGCGGGACGATGCCGTTGAAGCTGAAGAGGTCGTCGAGCGTGAAGTCGGTGCCTGCGACGGCGTCCGTGCGCTGCGCGGTGGAGATGCGGCGGACGCGGCGCAGGGTCGGCACGTAGACCCAGGTGTCGTCGTTCTTCGAGGTCGCCTTCGGGCCGTCCGATGCCTTGTAGCGATAGGTCATGAGCGCGATGCCGCGCGCGTCGAAGGGCTCGTCGACCTGCACGCCCTCGGCGCTGGTGCGCTTCTCGCCGCGGAACACGTCGCCGTCGGTCTTCGCGAACTTCTTCTCCACGTGCCGCGAGAGCCAGATGAACTGGCCGACGCCCTGGTAGTAGAGCGGGAGCTCCTCTCCGCGATCCCAGTAGGAGTAGTAGAAGTTGGCCGGCTCGCCGCCGAAGCCGTTCCACTGGTACTTGTGGTTCCACATGATCTTCGCGCCCGCCTTCGGGTCGCTCTTGCACTGGATCTCGTCGTTCAGGAAGGGCTGGCCCGCGCGGTGGCCCTCGAGGCTGTTCTCGGGCCCGATCTTCGCGACGCCCTTGTTCTCGAGCGTGGCCGCGAGGTACTCCTTGGCCGGGGAATAGTCCGCGTTGGTCGGGCCGATCTCGAGCTTCATGCCCTCGTAGAAGAAGAAATCGCGGTTGTCCCAGAACTCCTTGGGCACGAAGGGCTTGAGCTTCTCGATCGTGTCGAAGCCGATCACGTCGCCCGGCTTGAAGTCCGGAGTCGCCGACCCCGCATCCTCGACCGCCGCGCGAGCGGAGGACGCGGACAGGCTGCAGGCGAGAATCGCGAGGGCGCGCGCGAGGGGTCGCATGGGTGCTCCTTGGTCCGAAGGCCGTGTGGGAGGGCGGTCCGCGGGACGCAGCCCCCGCGCGCGGCCAACGACACCGCGATCCCCGGGCCGCGCGCGGTCGCAGGCTACCAGATCGCGCCGCAACCCGGAGTCAGCGGACGCGGAAGGGCCGCAGCGGGGCGCTCGAGCGCTTGGCTCCGCCGCGCGCGGCGCGTACCATGCGCGGCCCGGCCCAGCCGAGAAGCGAGGAGCACGCCATGGCCAAGGTACGAGCCTTCTCCATCCGCGCCGAGTCGGTCGCCGCCGAGCGAGCCCGGGTCGACCAGGACGTCTCGAAGGTCGATGCGTCGCGCGTGCTCGAGCTCGACGAGCTCGAGCTCCCCGCGCCCGGGCCGGGCCAGCTGCGCATGCGGATCCTCGCGGTATCGGCCGAGCACAACGTCGACCACGCGGCGATGGCGGACACGATCAACATCGCCGAGCTGCGCGGCGGCAAGATCTATCCGGGCAACTCGGCCGTCGGCGAGGTGCTCGAGGTCGGCCCGGGTGTCGCGAAGTTCGAGCCGGGCCAGATCGTGCTCACGCACTGCAACGGCGAGCCCGACCGCTTCGGCTACCCGATGCGGATCTGGGCCTACGACCAGCCCGAGTCGATCGGCTGGTATGCCGAGGAGGCCGTGGTCGGAGACTGGCAGGTGGTGCCGGCGCCCCTCGACTGCGGGCTCTCGCTCTGGGAGATCGCCGCGCTGCCCCTGCGCGCCCCGACCGCGTACCACCTCTGGCGCCGCGCGCTCGGGATCTTTCGCGTCAAGGTGAGCCGCGAGCACCTCGCCCGCATGAACGTGCTCGGCTTCGGGGGCGGCGTCTCCGAGCTCTTCCTGATGCTCGCGAAGGCCGAGGGCCACCGCGCGTTCTTCTGCTCGGGCAGCCCCGAGCGCCGCGCGCACCTCGAGTCGATGGGGATCGCGCCGATCGATCAGCAGCTCTTCCACCGCTTTGCGAGCCGCGACGACCTGAAGGCCTTCGGTGCCGAGATCAAGAAGCGCACGGGTGGCGAGGGCATGCACATCGTCTGCGACATGCTGCGCGGCCCGGTCTTCGCGGCGGGTGTGCAGGCGGCCTCGCGCGAGGGTGTGAACGTCTCGGCCGGCTGGCAGCTCGACAAGGCGATCCAGTACGACTCGGCCGGCGCCTCGGTCAAGCAGCTCACGCTCGACCACACCCATTTCGAGACGCTCGCCGGCGTCGACGCCGCCACCCGGCTCTACGGCAGCGTGTTCAAGCCCACGGTGCACAAGGAGATCTACCCCTTCGAGGATCTCCCGCGCGCGGTGCACGAGATGCACCGGAACGTGCAGACCGGCATCCCGATCATCCGGGTCGCGAAGGAGATGCCGGCCGCGGTCGCGCCGCTCGCGCGCTAGCCCTTCCGCGCGGCGGTCAGCGGATCGACGATCTTCTCCTGGTTGCCGGCGAAGGGCGTCGCGAAGGCCGTGGACATCTGCTTCATGATGTCCGCCACCGTCACGAAGCCGCTCTCGTAGTCGGAGGGCGGCTTGCCGCCGCTGCCGCGCCGCGGCGTCACGTCGACGTGCGCGGCCTTCGCGCGCAGCGCGCCCACCGTCGCGTCCTGCTTCTTGATGTGCTTGAAGGGGTCGTACTGGAAGTGCTTCATCGCGTTCAGGTGCGTGATCTTGTTCAGGTCCGCATCCGAGACGCCCTTGGCCTGTTCGTAGAGCCGCTCGGGGGACTCCGGCCAGGTGGTGTCCGAGTGCGGGTAGTCGCACTCCCAGGTGATGCCGTCGACGCCCGTGAGATCGCGCGTGCGCACGCCGACCGGATCGTCGATGAAGCAGGTGATGATGTGCTCGCGGAACACGTCCGAGGGCGTCTTCTTGCCGAAGTCCTGGTGCGTCCAATGGCGGTGGTGCGAGTAGACGTAGTCGGCGCGCTCGAGGAAGTAGGGCACCCAGCCGGTGCCGCCCTCGGAGAGCGCGATCTTGAGGTTCTCGTACTTGCGCAGGAAGCTCGAGAAGACGAGCTCGGTCGCACAGTTGAAGAGCGAGATCGGGGTCGAGGTGATCATGATCTCGACCGGGGCCTTGGTGTCCTGCAGGTTCATCCCGGTGCCCGAGCCGATGTGGATCGCGAGCACCGTCCCCGTCTCGTCGCAGGCGCGCCAGATCGGATCCCAGTAGTCGCTGTGGAGGCTCGGGTAGCCGAGACCCCCCGGCGTGTCCGCGAAGGTGATCGCGTGGCAGCCCTTCTTCGCGACGCGGTGGATCTCCTCGGCGCAGGCCTTCGGATCCCAGAGCATCGGCAGCGCGAGCGGGATGAAGCGCCCCGGGTGCGCGGCGCACCAGCCGTCGATGTGCCAGTCGTTGTAGGCCTGCAGCATCGCGCGGGCCATCTCCTTGTCGGGCTGCTTCGCGAAGAGCTCGCCCGTGAAGCCCGGGACCGAGGAGAAGCAGAGGGATCCCAGCACGCCGTTCACGTTCATGTCGTCGATGCGCGCGTCGACGTCGTAGCAGCCCTTGCGCAGCTGGGAGAGCGCGGTCGGCTCCATCCCGTACTCCTCGGGCGCGCGGCCCGCGACGGCGTTGAGTCCGACGTTCGGGATCTGGCGGCCCTCGAAGACCCAGACGTCGCTGCCGTCGGCCTTGTGCACGAGGCGCGGGGCCTTGTCCTTCCACTTCGCCGGAAGGAAGCCCTCCCACATGTCCGGCGGCTCGCACACGTGGTCGTCGACGCTCACCAGGATCATGTCTTCCATCTTCATCGGATGCCTCCTTCCGCGCGCGGCGCGCCCACCCATGCTATCAGCGCCGCGGCAATCCCAGTACCCGCTGGGCCACGATGTTGCGCTGGATCTCGGAGGTGCCGCCCGCGATCGTCTGGCCGAAGGTGCGCAGGTACTGCAGCGCCCAGGGCTGCTCGGCGAAGGCCTCGTAGTGTCCGTGCGGGCCGCGGTCCACCAGCGCGGCCTCGCTCCCGAGCGCGTCGACCGCCGCGAGAGCGAGGCGCTGCTCGATCTCGCTCGAGAAGAGTTTGAGCACCGAATGTTCGGGGCTCGCCCCGCCGCGGGCGAAGCGGGAGAAACCCTGGTAGCCCATGAACTTGAGCGCCTGCGTGTCGAGGTAGAGCGAGGCGTACTGGTCGCGGAAGCGCGGATCGTCGCCGACCCGGCTGGCCTTTGGCCCGGGCCGCTGTGCGAGCCCCGCGAGCTCGTCGAGCATGCTCTCGAGCCGCATCGCGTTGTGGATCCAGAGCATCCCGCGCTCGTGCGCGAGCGAGCCGGTCGCCATCGACCAGCCGCGGTTCCGCTCGCCGACGAGGTTCTCGCAGGGGACGCGGACGCCGTCGAAGAAGACCTCGTTGAAGTCGGCGTGGTCCCGGTTCGTGAGCTCGGGCATCGGGCGCACGCGCACGCCGGGGCTCTTCATGTCGACGATCAGCACGCTGATGCCGCGGTGCTTGGGCGCCTTCGGCTCCGTGCGCACGAAGCAGAAGCACCAGTCCGCGTGGTGAGCGCCGGAGGTCCAGACCTTCTGCCCCTGCACGACGAAGTGATCGCCCTCGAGCGTCGCGCGCGTCTTGAGTCCCGCCAGGTCGCTGCCCGCGCCGGGCTCGCTCATGCCGAGGCACCAGCTGATCTCCGCGCGCAGGGTCGGCAGCACGAAGCGGTCCTGCAGCTCCCGACTCGCGAAGTCGCGGATCGAGGGGCAGATGATCGTGAGTCCCTGCACGTTGTAGGTGCGCGACGCGCGCGCCTTGGCCATCTCCTCGAAGTAGACGAGCTGCTGGATCGGCGTCGCATTGCGCCCGCCGAGCTCGGGCGGCCAGCCCGGCACGAGCCAGCCCGCATCGAAGAGCCGCCGCTGCCACGCGCGCGACCAGCCCGGCAGGTGCGCGGAGGAGGTCGCGGGCTCCGCGCGCATCTCGTCGATCGAGGGCTGGTTCTCCTCGAGCCAGGCGCGAAGCGCGCGGCGGAAGGCCTGGGTCTCGGCGTCGTATTGCAGCTGCATCGGGGACGGACTCCTGGCTCAGACCCGCAGCAGGTCGGCGATGCGCGCGCGGTGCTCGGCCGCGGTGCCGAGCAGCGCGGCCGACGTCTTGGCGCGCTTGACGAAGAGGTGCACGTCGCACTCCCAGGTGAAGCCCGTGCCGCCGTGGATCTGGATCGCCTCCTTGCACACGAGCGCCTGGCAGTCGCCGGCCGCGGCCTTCGCCATCGACGCGGCCAGGCGCCGGCGCGGGTCGTCCTCGGCCAGCGTCATCAGCGCGAAGAGACACAGCGCGCGGGCCTTCTGCAGCGCGACGAACATGTCCGCGCACTTGTGCTGCACGGCCTGGAAGGAGCCGATCGGCTGATCGAACTGGACGCGCTGCTTGGCGTAGTCGACCGCGATCTCGAAGAGGCCCGCGCAGCTGCCCGCGATCTCGAGCGCGAGGCCGACGCGCGCGTGGTCGAGCGCGCGCTCGAGTGCGGCCGCGGAGCGGCCCGGAGCTCCGAGCGTGCGCTCGGGCCCGACGCCGACGCCGTGGTAGCGGATCCGGCAGAGCTCGCGGCTCGCGTCGAGGCTCGTCTTCGCCTCGACCTCGACGCTGCGCCGCGGGACGACGAAGAGCCCGATGCCGTCGCCCTCGTCGACGCGCGCGACCGAGACGATCTCGTCCACGTGTCCGGCCTCGAGCGCGAAGTGGCGCTCGCCCTCGAGCACGAAGCCGCCGTCGCCGTCCGGGCGCGCGCGCAGCGAGTCGTCCGGAGTGAGGCCGCGGCCCGACGGGCCCGAGACCGCGAGGGTGCCGGTCTTCTCGCCGCGCGCCGCGGCGGCGGCGAAGCGCTGCCGCTGCTCCTCGCTGCCCGCCTCGAGGATGCAGGGGAGGAACTGCGTGGTGGTCGTGAAGAAGGGCCCCGGCGCGAGGTGCTGGCCGTGCGCCTCGACGATCAGACCGAGCTCCACGGCCGAGAGCCCGGCGCCGCCGCAGCTCTCGGGGACCGCGACGCCCGGCCAGCCGAGCGCGACGGCGAGCTTCCACGGCTGGTCGCTGCGCGCTCCGCCCTCGACCTGCCGGCGCACGAGGTCGAGCGGGCACTCCTGTGCGAGCGCGCTCTTCACCGCGGCGACGAGCGCCTCGCGTTCCTCGCCGAGCTCGAAGTCCATGCGGCGAGAAACTACCGCTAGACTCGGCTTCGAGCGCGGGGCGGCGGCGACCCGCCGCGACTCCGCAGCCGGAGGAGCCCACGATGAGCCTCCCGAACGACCTCCGCATCATCTCCTCCGACGACCACATGGACATCCACGTGCTGCAGGCGGACGTGTTCGAGTCGCGGCTGCCCGCGGCGCTCCGCAGCGCGGGCCCTCGGGTCGTCGAGACGCCGGATGGGCCCTTCTGGCAGGTCGAGGGCAAGCTGCTCTCGCCCTCGGGCCGCAAGGCCGCCGGCTACATCCGCTCGGAGGACCACGGCTTCCGTCCGGGCCAGCCGAAGACGCGCCTCGAGGACATGGCGAGAGACGGCGTCTACGCGCAGGTCGTCTACAGCCCGATGACGACCCAGCTCCAGATCCGGGACGCCGCGCTGCGCGCCGCCTGCATGCGCGCCTACAACGACTGGGCCGCCGAGTTCAATCGCGAGACGCCCGGCCGCATCCTCCTGCTGCCGCACGTCCCGGGCGACGACCCGGGCGAGGCGCGGGTCGAGCTCGCGCGCTGCGCGCGGCTCGGACACAAGGGCGCGATCGTCTCGCAGGACGAGCCCGGCGCCGAGCCGCTCTTCGACGACTCCTGGAAGCCCTTCTGGGACGTCGCGAACGACGCGCGCCTCCCGATCAGCGTGCACCTCGGGCCGCGCCCGCGGCATCTCGCGCCCGTGCTCGGCTCCTGGCGCATGCCGGCCTTCGTCGCGATCGTGCCGATGCAGCTCGACGAGACGCTCGTCGGCCTCGTCTTCTCGGGGATCCTCGAGCAGCGCCCGGAGGTCAAGCTCGTGCTCGGCGAGGGCGGCCTCGGCTGGGTTCCCTACGTGATCGAGCGCATGGACCACGAGCACCGCAAGTACTACGACAAGACCACCGATCACCGGCTCTCGATGCTGCCGAGCGAGATCTTCGCGCGCCAGGTCTACTGCACCTACGAGGACGAGGACCTCGGCGTGCGCATGATCCCGCAGATCGGCGTCGACAACGTGATGTGGGCCTCCGACTACCCGCACGGCGACAGCACCTGGCCGCACTCGCGCAAGGTGCTCGGCGAGTCGAAGCTCGCCTCGCTCGGCGAGGACGTGCTGCGCAAGGTGCTGCACGACACGGCCGCGCGCCTCTACGACATCCGCTAGCGCGCCCGCCCGCGAGACGAGCGCGCGAGACGCGATGCCGGAGCCCGACCCGGACCCGCTGCGCGGCTTCCGCCTCGACGGTCGCGTCGCGGTGATCACGGGCGCGTCCGGCGGCTTCGGCGCGCGCTTCGCGCGGGTGCTGACGGCGGTCGGGGCGCGCGTCGTGCTCGCGGCGCGGCGGCGCGAGCGGATCGAGGCGCTCGCGGCCGAGCTGCCGGGCGCGCTCGCGGTCGCCTGCGACGTCGCGCGCGCCGAGGACAACGAGCGCCTGATCGCGACCGCGCGCGCGCGCTGCGGCGGCGTCGACGTGTTGATCAACAACGCGGGCATCACCGAGGGGCCGAAGCCGGCGCGCGAGACCACGCTCGCGGAGTTCCAGCAGGTGCTCGCGGTCGATCTCGTCGCGGCCTTCCAGCTCTCGGTGCTCGCGGCGAACTCGATGCGCGAGCGCGGCCGCGGCAGCATCGTGAACGTCGCGTCGATCCACGGTCTCGTCGCGGGCGCTCCGAACGCGCAGGCCGCCTACGTCGCGGCCAAGGGCGGCCTCGTGAACCTCACGCGCGAGCTCGCCTGCCAGTGGGCGCGCGAGGGCGTGCGCGTGAACGCGATCGCCCCGGCCTACTTCGCGACCGAGATCACCGCGGGCATGTTCGCGGACGAGCGCAGCATGCGCTGGCTGCGCCGCAACACGCCGCTCGGGCGCCCGGGCCGGATCGAGGAGCTGGACGGCGCTCTGCTCTACCTCGCGAGCGACGCGAGCAGCTACGTGACCGGCACGACGCTCTGCGTCGACGGCGGCTGGACCGCGCGCTGAGGCGAGCGGGATCGCGGCCACCGGCTCCGGCCGTCCGCGCGCGCGGCGCGCCCCGGCGCGCCGCGCCTTGGGCAGGGCTACTTGATGAAGAGCATCTCCTGGTAGGTCGCGAGCGGCCAGAGATCGTCCGCGACCAGCCCCTCGAGCGCGTCCGCGACCGCGCGCACCGCCGCCATCGCGGGCAGGATCGTGCTGCAGCAGTGCGTCGCATGCGCGAACGTGGTCTCGGCGCTCTCGTGCGCGAGCGCTTCTTCGAGCGCCGCGGTCCGCTCCCGGAGCTGGGCGATCAGCGCGCCGAGCTTCTCGATCGTCTCCCGGTCGAAGGCGCAGCCGAGCGCCTGGAGGCTCGCGGCCGCCGCGGCGAGCTCTCCCTGGTAGCGCAGCGCCGCGGGGTAGATGATCGTCTTCGCCATCTCGACCGCGGTGCGGGCCTCGACCCCGACCGTGAGGCAGTACTGCTCGAGGTAGACCTCCTCGCGGCTCAGGGTCTCGCGCTTGCTGAGCACGCCGTAGCGCTCGAAGAGCGAGATGACCTCGTCGCTCCCGAGCACCGGCAGCGCGTCGATCGCGGTGCGCAGGTTCGGAAGTCCGCGCTCCTCGGCCTCCGCGTGCCACTCCTCGGAGTAGCCGTCCCCGTTGAAGACGATGCTCTTGTGCCGGGAGACGATGTCCTGGAGGATCCGCTGCACGGCGGCGTTCAGCCCGCCGGGTTCGGCGGCGACCGACGCCTCGAGCTCGCTCGCGATGAAGTCGAGGGACTCGGCGACGATCGTGTTGATCGCGACCATTGGTCCCGCGATCGACTGGCTCGCGCCGACCGCCCGGAACTCGAAGCGGTTGCCGGTGAAGGCGAAGGGACTGGTGCGATTGCGGTCGCCCGCGTCCTTCGGAAGCTCGGGGAGCGTGTCGACTCCGACCACGAGCTTGCCCTTCGACCTCGAGCTCGTCGCGTCGCCGGACCTCGCGATCTGATCGAAGACGTCGGCGAGCTGATCGCCGAGGAAGATCGAGAGGATCGCGGGCGGTGCCTCGTTGGCGCCGAGGCGGTGATCGTTGGCCGCCGACGCGACCACCGCGCGGAGCAGCCCCGCATGCTTGTGCACGGCGCGGATCACGGCGGCGCAGAAGACCAGGAACTGCGCGTTGGCGTGGGGCGAGTCGCCCGGATCGAGCAGGTTGCCCTGGGTCGCGTTGCCGATCGAGAAGTTGACGTGCTTCCCGGAGCCGTTGACGCCCGCGAAGGGCTTCTCGTGCAGCAGGCACGCCATGCCGTACTTCTCGGCGACGCGGCGCAGCGTGAGCATGAGGAGCTGCTGGTGATCGGTCGCGAGATTGGCCTCCTCGAAGACCGGCGCGACTTCGTACTGGCCCGGCGCGACCTCGTTGTGCCGCGTCTTGACCGGGATCCCGAGCTTGAAGAGCTCGCGCTCGCACTCGAGCATGCAGGCCAGGACGCGTTCGGGGATCGCGCCGAAGTAGTGGTCGTCGAACTCCTGGCCCTTGGGCGGTGGAGCGCCGAAGAGCGTGCGGCCGGCGGCGATCAGGTCGGGACGCGAGAAGAAGAAGTGCCGGTCGATCAGGAAGTACTCCTGCTCGGCGCCCGCGTAGGAGACGACCTTCGCGATCTCCTCGTGGCCGAAGAGCCGCAGGATGCGCCGCGCGTGCTTGTCGAGGGCCTGCAGCGAGCGCAGCAGGGGCGTCTTCTTGTCGAGGGCCTCGCCGGTCCACGAGACGAAGGCCGTCGGGATGCAGAGCGTCGTCCCGTTCGGGTTCTCGAGGATGTAGGCCGGGCTCGTGACGTCCCAGGCCGTGTAGCCGCGGGCCTCGAAGGTCGCCCGGATGCCGCCGTTCGGGAAGCTCGAGGCGTCCGGCTCGCCCTGGATCAGGGTCTTGCCCGCGAACTCCGCGATCGCGCCGCCCTGGCCGTCGGGCGAGAGGAAGCTGTCGTGCTTCTCCGCGGTCGAGCCCGTGAGCGGGTAGAAGACGTGGGCGTAGTGCGTCGCGCCCTTGGCGATGGCCCAGTCCTTCATCGCCGAGGCGACGACGTCGGCGACGCTCGGATCGAGCAGCGAGCTGGCCTCGACGGTCCTCAGCACGGACTCGTACACGGGCTTCGGGAGCCGCGCCTTCATCACCGCGAGGTGGAAGACGTTGGATCCGAACAGATCGCTCGCCGAAACCTCGGAGAAGTTCAGCGGCTCCGAGATCGGCGTGTAGCGGGTCACGGCCTCGACGGCCTGCAGCCGGGCGGCACTTCCACTCATTGCGTCGCGATGGCTCCCTGCGCCGGGTGGTGCGTTGGCGCTGCGGGGAGATGGCGGAGCAAGATCCGTGCCGCCCCTTTCCGCGCTGCCGCGCGCGCAGGGCAGTGCGCTGCCGCAGGATCGGGCAGAGCACTGCACGCTTTGCAGTCAGCGCGCTGCGCCGAGGACATGCGGAGCGCCCTCGGCATCCCGCGCGTCGTCGAGGAGCGCAGCCGGATTGCGGCGGCGGAACGCGCTAGGAGGGCTTCCGGCCCGGCTCGGCGCGCGGCGACTCGAGCCAGGCGCCCGCGCGCGCGAGCGCGGCCTCGGCCTCGGCCGCGATGCGGCGCAGCACCCGCGCGGCGGGCTCGATCCCGCGCACGAGCCCTGCGCCCTGGCCCGCGATCCCCGGGTTCACGTCGGCGCGCTCGTGGACCGTGGCCGACGCGAGGACGGGACTCGCGACGACGCTCTGCCAGGGCATCGGCAGCGCCTCGCGGCCGCTCTCCTCCCAGGCCGTGGCCCAGCTGCCGCGCAGCATCCGCACCGGCTTGCCCGTCACCGCGCGCGACACGAGCGTGCTCGAAGAGTCGGCCGCGACGAGTGCGCGCTTCTGGTACTCGGGAATGCCGGACTCGGGCGTGGCGAGGAAGGCCGTCCCGATCCACGCGCCCTCGGCGCCGAGCATCAGCGCCGCTGCGACGCCGCGGCCGTCGCCGATTCCGCCCGCGCCCAGCACCGGAACGCCTCCGGCTGCGTCGACCACCTGGGGAATCAGCGCGAGCGTTCCGATCGGCGAGTTGTGTCCTCCGCCGTCGCTGCCCTGGGCCACGATCGCATCGACGCCCGCGTCGAGCACCGCGCGCAGGTGCTTCACGGCTCCGACGACCGAGAGCACGACGGTCCCGTTCGCGTGCAGGCGGTCGATCCAGGGCCCGGGATTTCCGAGGCCCGCCGCGTAGACCGGCACGCGCTCCTCGATCACGACCTCCATCTGGGCCTCGAAGAAGGCCTGGGAGAGCGGCTGCGGACCCGCGAGGTCCTCGGGCTCGAGCCCCGCGGCGCGCGCGCGGGCTTCCCGGTCGACGGGCTCGAGCCCCTCCTGCTGCATGAACTGCTTCGCGAAGCCGGCGTGCGACGACATCAGCTCGGGCGGCGGCTGGGGAGGGCGCCCGCCCGCGGTCGCGGCGCGGCGCACCGAGGCCGGCAGGATCGTGTCCACGCCGAAGGGTCGCGAGGTGAGCTCCCGCGTCTCCCGGATCCAGCGCCGCAGCCGCGCGGGCGAGCAGCCCGTGGCGCCGAGCACTCCGAGTCCTCCCGCGTTCGAGACGGCGGCCGCGAGCGCGGGCGTGGCCGCCTGTCCCATGCCCGCGAGCAGGATCGGGAGCTCGATTCCGAGCAGATCGCAGATGCGCGTGTGCAGTGCCAGGCCCGTCTCCCCGTCGCGTCGGCGAGCGGCCCGATTCTACGCGAGATCGAGGTCGCGCAGTGCGGGCGGGTCGGAGCGCGCCCGCGCCGGAGGCGGCCGGGCGAACCCTCCGGCTCTCGCGGCACCCGACTAACGGGTCGAGCGCGCCCGCGCGCGCCATGGGATCTCGGCGCGTCGGGCCTGCTCCGCGCGCCGCCGGGCCGCGCGGGGCCCGATCCGATCTCGCGATCGATTGGCGTAGAATCGCGGCGGTCGAGGTCGGGGCGCAGGCGCCGCGCGGAAGCGAGGGCGAGGAGGGAGCGGCTGTGGAAGTGGGGATCCTCGAGGCCTTCCAGAACCACCGGGGAGAGCGCGACGACGCCGCCCACTTCCAGGACGAGCTGCGGCTCGCGGAGCTCGCCGAGCCGCTCGGCTTCGACACGCTCTGGTGCGCCGAGCATCACTTCACGAACTACTCGGCGATTCCCGACAACGCGCAGCACCTCTCCTACATGGCTGCGAAGACGAGCCGCATCAAGCTCGGCACGGCGGCGTTCATCCTGCCCTGGAACCACCCGCTGCGGGTGGCCGAGAAGATCGTGCTGCTCGATCACCATTCGCAGGGACGCGCGGTGCTGGGCCTCGGGCGCGGCCTCTCGAAGACCGAGTTCATCGGCTTCGGCGTCGACATGCGGGAGACGCGCGCGCGCTTCGACGAGGCCTCGCGCATGATCCTCGACGCGGTCGAGACGGGCTTCATCGAAGGTGCGGGACCCTACTACCCGCAGGTGCGCACCGAGATCCGCCCGCGCCCCCTCGCGTCGTTCCGGGATCGCTTCTACTGCATCGGGATGTCGCCCGAGTCGGCCGACCAGGCCGCGCGCCTCGGCGCGCGGCTCGCGGCCTTCTCACAGCAGCAGTGGAAGCCATGGGCGGCGGGAACCCTCGCGCGCTACCGGACGCTCTACGAGGAGCTGCACGGCAGGCCGGCGCCGCCGCCGCTCACGGTCGACACGATGTACTGCCACGCCGACCCCGAGAGGGCCAGCGCGGGCGCCCGGAAGTTCATCGCCGAGTACCACGCGTCGGTCATGCAGCACTACGAGATCCACAGGGGAGAGCTCGGCAGGACGCAGGGCTACGAGAGCTACGCAATCCCGGCCGAGCTCGGCGAGGCCGCGAAGGCCTACGTCGACGTCCAGGCTGCCGGGACGCCGCGCGAGATTCTCGACAGCCTCGCGCGCCGGCGCGAGATCGTGGGCGACTTCGAGCTCGCGATGCTCGTGAAGTACGGCTCGATGACGCTCGCCGACGCAGAGGCGAGCGTGCGCCTCTTCGCGAGCGAGGTCCTGCCGGAGATCCAGGCCTGGTAGCCCGCGTTCGCCGGCGCGCTTCGAAGTCCGGCGCGATGCGGCGATGCGGCGGACCCGCGCTCGAGCCAGTACCCCGCCGAGTCGCGCGGCAGCGACCCGGCGTTCCAGCGCGACCGCCTCGGGCGGCCCCGAACGCGGAGTGCTTGACCCGGCCTCCTCGCCTCGCCTACCAACGCGCGGGGGGACGGACCGGAAGGAGACGCCCGATGGATCTCGGACTCGCGGGGGCCGCCGCCGTCGTCACGGGCGGCTCCAAGGGAATCGGTCGCGCCGCCGCCGAGTGCCTGGCCGCCGACGGGGCGCGCGTCTGCATCTTCGCGCGCGGGGACGCGTCTCGCGACGCGGCGGTGGAGCGGCTGCGCGAGGCGGGGAGCCCGGACGCCTTCGGCCTCGCCGTCGACGTCGGGAGTGCGGAGCAGGTGTCGGCCGCGTTCCGCGCGATCGCGGAGCGCTGGGGCGAGCTCAACTGCCTGGTCAACTGCGCGGGGCCCTCCAGCGCCGGCCACTTCGCCGATCTCGACGACGAGGTCTACTTCGAGCACTACAACGTCGGCGCCGTGAGCGCGGTGCGCTGCATCCGCGCGGCGCTGCCGCTGCTGCGCGCGGCCGGGTGGGCGCGCATCGTCAACGTCTCGGCGCACTCGACGAAGCGCCAGAGCCCGGGACTGATCTCCTACACGGCGGCCAAGTCCGCGCTGACGAGCATCTCGAAGAACCTCGCGAAGACGCTCGGCCCGGAGGGCATCCTGGTCAACACGGTGAGCCCGGGCACCTTCCTCTCGGCGATCTTCAGCGAGAATCTGAGGCCCCTGCTGGCCAGGCGCGGGCTCGACGCCGAGAACCCCTACGACGCGATGGCGTTCATCGAGGAGAGCTACGGGCATTCCGTCGACCTCGGCCGCGCGGGCAAGGTCGAGGAGATCGGCTGCGTGATCGCCTTCCTCGCCTCGCGGCGCAACAGCTACATGACCGGCGCCAACCTGAACGTCGACGGCGGCTCGGACTTCTGCTGAGCGGGGCGCGGGCGCGTCAGTCCCGCAGGTCGACGAGCTTCCCCTTCAGGCCCACGTGTGCGATGACGGCGCCTGCCACGCAGCGGAAGTCGCTGGCGCTCTCCGTCTCCTGGCCCCGCGTGATCGACACCAGGTCCACGATCGCGTCGGCGCCGGACTCGCGCGCGCGCTGCTGCAGATTCTTCAGCGCGGACAGGAACGCGCTCTGGCAGGAGCTCGCGTCCCCGCGCATGGCGCCCGAGGCGCTGTTCGCACTCGTCACCTCGGAAATCTCTTTCGCGACCGGAGGGTGCGGCTCGCCCTTCAAGTAGAAGGGCACGTCCAGCAGATACGCGCGGCCCTTCTCGCTCTCGGCCGCGGCCCGCGCCGAGAGGAAGCGCTCCGTGTTGCGCGCGCCGGCCGGCGCGGCCCAGACGAGCAGCAAGGCCAGGATCGAGATTGATCGGATCTGCATGGGTCCGCCCCCCCTTCGGGCGGAGGGAATATGGCGAACCCTTCACGCAAGGGCAGCGAGCGGACGCCCGGGGCTCCCTAGCTCGGCGGATGCCAGCGCTTGCCGGGCGCGAGCCTTCGCACCAGCACCTCCTGGCAGACGCTCGCGACGAGCGCGCCCGCGCGCGTGAAGAAGCGGCCCTGCGCGAGGCCGCGGCCTCCGCGCGCGACCGGGCTGTCCTGCACGTAGAGCAGCCACTCGTCGATGCGCGCGGGCGCGTGCAGCCAGAGCGCGTGGTCGAGCGAGGCGCCCATCACCTCGAGGCCGGCCGCGTGCTGGCGCGCGACCACGTCGACGAGCATGTAGTCGCTCGCGTAGGCGAGCAGCGCGCGCTGCAGCGCGGGGTCGTCGGGCAGCGGCTCGGGCCAGCGCAGCCAGATCAGGCGCGGTCCCTCGAGCGGCCTGCCCTCGAGGAAGCGCGGCGCCTCGGCGGTGCGGAACTCGAGCGGCGGCGGGACCTCGAGCCACTTGTGCCCGGCGACGCCCGGCTCGCCGGGCCGGCGCCGCACGAGCTCCTGCAAGGTCGGCAGCGCCTCGGGCGGGGGTGCTTCGGGCATCGCGTCGCCGTGCTCGGGTCCCTCCTCGTCGCGGTGGAAGGAGACCGTTGCGATCAGGATCGGCTCGCCGTCCTGCAGCGCGCGCACGCGGCGCGTCGCAAAGGAGCGGCCGTCGCGGACGCGCTCGACCTCGAGCAGGATCGGCCGGTCGTGGCGGCCCGACTCGAGGAAGTGCGCGTGCAGCGAGTGTGCGTGCCGCTCTTCGACGCAGCGCGCCGCGGCGAGCAGCGACTGCCCGAGCACGAGGCCACCGAAGATGCGCGGGAATCGCGCGTCCTCGCTGCTGGCGCGGAAGCGGTCCGGACCCGCGGGCTCGAGCGCGAAGGCAGCGAGCGTCGCGCGGCAGGAGCGCTCGAGGCGCGAGACCAGCCAGTCGGGCAACGCGGCAGGGGAGGGACTCGACATGCGGAGTGCGTGGCCGTGCGCGCCGGGCTAGCGCGGCGGCCCGAGGATGTAGGCGCCGGTCTTCGGGTGGTGGTACCAGCCGCCGGCCGCGTGGGTGCCGCCGTCCACGTGCAGCGTGTTGCCGGTCACGTAGGAAGCGAGCTCCGAGGCGAGGAAGACCGCGACCCCCGCGATCTCCGAGGGCTGGGCGGCGCGGTTCATCGGAATCATCGGCTGCGGCCCCTCGGGCGTCTGGCCGGCGGGCATCACGCTGCGCAGTCCCTCGGTGTCGCAGACGTCCGGCGCGATCGCGTTGACGCGGATGCCGTGCGGCGCGAGCTCGAGCGCGAGCGTCTGCGTGAAGTTGATCGCGCCGGCCTTCGCCGCGGCGTAGGCGGCGTAGAGCGGCGCCGCGCGCACGCCCTCGATCGACACGACGTTGATGATGCTCCCGCCGCGCCCCTGCGCGACCATGCGCGTGCCGGCGCTCTTGCAGCCGTGGTAGATGTGCTTCAGGTTCGCGCGGTGGAGCGCATCCCAGCCGCGCTCGTTGGTCTCGAGGAAGGGCGCCGCGAAGACGCCGCCCGCGTTGTTCACCAGGATGTCGACGCCGCCGAAGCGCTCGCAGGTCGCGGCGACGCCGCGCTCGACCGCCTCACCGTCGCGCACGTCGGTCGGCAGCGCGAGCGCGGTGCCGCCGGCCGCCTCGATCCCGGCAGCGGCCGCGGTCGCGCGCTCGGGAATCAGCTCGAGGATCGCGACGCGCGCGCCGAAGGCCGCGAGACCCATGGCGATGCCCCTGCCGATGCCGGCGCCGCCGCCCGTCACGATCGCGACCTTGCCCTCGAGCGAAACCTGCTCCGGATGCATGGCGGGGATCTATACCATGCCCGCGCGCGCTGCCGCGCGCACTGCGGCTAGAATGGCCGGGTAGCCTCCCGCGCACGGAAGGGGTTCACGATGGCCGACGAGCAGTTCATCCAATACGCAACGGACGACCGGGTCGCGATCCTCACGCTGGATCGGCCGGAGGCCCGCAACGCGCAACATCCGCCGCTGCTCGAGCAGCTGGATGCCGCCTACCGGCGCGCGGAGCAGGACCCGCAGGTGCGCGTGATCGTGCTCAAGGCCAACGGCCCGCACTTCTCCGCGGGCCACGACATCAGCCCCGAGGCGAGCAAGCACTTCTCGAGCGTCGTCGACATGAAGCACGGCATCCTCGGCCACTACGCCTGGGAGGAGGAGCACTACCTCGGCTACTCGCGCCGCTGGCGCGACATTCCGAAGCCGACGATCGCGGCCGTGCACGGGAAGTGCATCGCGGGCGGGCTGATGCTCTGCTGGCCCTGCGACCTGATCCTCGCCTCCGAGGACGCCCAGTTCAGCGATCCCGTCGTGCGCATGGGCGTCGGCGGCGTCGAGTACCACGGCCACACCTGGGAGTTCGGCGCGCGCAAGGCCAAGGAGCTGCTCTTCACGGGCCAGTTCATCGATGCCCGGGAAGCCTGGCGCCTCGGCATGGTGAACCGCGTCGTGCCGCGCGCGGAGCTCGAGAAGAGCGCGCTCGAGCTCGCGGCGCAGATCTCCCAGATGGACCCCTTCGGGCTGCGCATGGCCAAGCAGGCCGTGAACCGCACGCTCGACGCGATGGGCCAGTGGCAGGCGATGCAGGCGGTCTTCGACATGCACCACCTCGCGCACGCGCACTCGCGCCTCGTGCACGGCGGCAACGCGATCTCGGGGCAATCGATCGCGTCGATGAAGTCGGCGAGCTCCTAGCCACCGCGCCCCCGCGCGGGGCGAGCGCCGGACCCGGCCGACCCGAGATCCGAGTTGACAGCATCCGCCGTTCCCCCATAGGGTCGTGCGCGGAGACACCACCCGGCTCGCGCGGACCCGACTCCGCGGAATCCTCGGCGGATCGCAGCCGCGCATCTCGAGGCGCCGACGCGCAAGCGCCGTCGGAGCTCGGAGGATCCCATGGCCCCCCGCCGAAGCGTTCGTCCCGCTCGCGTGCCGCTCGCTGCCGCCCTCGCCGCTGCGCTCCTCGCCGCGCTGGCTCTCGCCCCGGGCTCCGCCGGGGCGAACAAGTACAGCGACCCGCACTGGACGATCGAGATCCTCTCGAGCGATCCGTACCAGGTGAGCGGTGGCGACGCGCTCGTGAAGGTCGGATTCCCGGGCAGCGTGATCAAGAAGAACGCCGTGCTGCTCCTGAACGGGCAGAACGTGACGAGCTCCCTCGCGCCGTCGCAGGGAAAGCTGATCGGCGTCGTGCAGGGATTCCAGCTCGGGGTCAACGAGCTCGCGCTGAAGCCGAGCGCGAACGCGAGCGCCGCGAAGGCGACGCTGCTCGCGATCAACCACCCGATCTCGGGCCCGATCTTCTCGGGACCGCAGCAGCAGCCCTTCGTCTGCACCACGGCCCGCGTCGGCCTCGGTCAGCCGATCATCGACAACCAGAGCGCCATCGGCATTCCCGTGGCGCAGGAGGACGCGAGCGGAAACTACCCGCGAGACGGCCGCGGCTATCCCACCGCCGCCGCCACGATCATCGGCTGGAGCAAGGACTGCGCGGCGAATCGCCGCATCGAGTACCAGTACCGCACGACCAGCGGCTCCTTTGCTCCGCTGCCGGGCGGTCCCGGCGGGCCGCTTCCCGCGGACCTCGCGATGACCACCACGCAGGGCGGTGAGACGGTGCCGTACATCGTGCGCTGGGAGCGGGGGACCATCAACCGCTTCGTCTACAGCATCGCGATGCTCGCGCCCACGAGCGAGACGAGCCCGCTGCAGCCGGACGACTCGCTGTGGAACGGGCGCCTGGTCTTCAGCCTGCAGGGCGGCGTCGCGATCGGGCGCACCCAGGGCACCACGAGCACGAGCGCGATGCTGCTCCACGACGTGCTGAAGCTCGGCTACGCCGTGCTGAACTCGACCGCCCTGCGCACCAACACGCACTACAACCTGCAGCTCGGCGGCGAGACCGCGCTGATGCTGAAGGAGCACTTCATCGAGGATCACGGCGTCCCGCTCTACAGCGTGGGCGTCGGCGGCTCGGGCGGTGCGATCCAGCAGTACGTCTACGCCCAGAACCACCCGGGCCTGATCGACGCCGCGATCCCGCAGTACTCCTATTCGGACATGATCACCCAGACGATCCACGTGGGAGACTGCGAGCTGCTCGAGCACTACTTCGATTCGACCGACCGCAGCAACCCGAAGTGGCGCAACGTGCTGAACCGGCGCGCGATCCAGGGCCTGAATGCGAGCGCCACGCCCTCCATCAGCGCCGGCGAGGCGGCGCAGTGGAACGGGATCTACGGCCTCTACTCGCTGCTCGGCCTGAACCGGCCGCAGCCGACCCCGCCGAGCTCGAGCACGCCGCCGCCGCTCACCGAGTGCCGCCGCGCCTGGTTCGGGCTCACGCCGCTGGTGCTGAATCCGACCTACACCAACGTCGCCGATCTCGACAAGCTCGCGCAGGGCGTGGCGGGCGTGGATTGGACCCACGCCGGCGACCTCGTGAATATCTACGGCACCGACGCGGCGGGCTTCGGCCGCAACCCCTTCGACAACGACGGCGTCCAGTACGGCCTGGAAGCGCTGCGCGACGGCACGATCACGCCCGCCGAGTTCCTCGACCTGAATGCGAGGGTGGGCAGCTGGAAGGAGCCGGGCCAGATGGTCGCGGAGGGCTTCCCCTTCGTGGGCTCGTTCTCAGCGGCCAACTTCGACCCCTGGAGCGCGCGCAACATGCGCCTCAGCCCCGACGGCGGCGTCACCCCGGCGCCGCGGCGCAGCGGCGATCTCGCGGCGATCAACGCCGCCTACCAGAGCGGCATGCGCTTCGACGGCGACATCGACATCCCGGTGATCGACTGGCGGCACTACCTCGAGCACGAGCTCGACATGCACCACAGCCACCAGTCCTTCGCGACCCGCCGCCGCCTCGAGCTCGCCCGCGGCAACGCCGACAACCAGGTCATCTGGTTCACCGATGCACGCCCTTCGATCGCCTTCGACCAGACGCCGGAGGCCTTCGCGGTGATCGACGAGTGGATGGCCAACCTGCGCGCGAACCCCGCGCTCGGCGTGGCCGGAAGCCGCCCGCCGCGGGCGGTGGACCGCTGCTTCGATCGCTTCGGAGCGGAGATCGCCGCAGGCGATCACGTGTGGGACGGCATCCTGGACGCCAACCCGCCCGGCAGCTGCACCCAGCTCTTCCCGATCCACCGCAGCTCGCGCATCGCCGCGGATGGTCCGATCGAGGGCGGCATCTTCAAGTGCGGCCTGATGAGCGTGGACGACGCCATCGCGGAGGGCGCCTACGGCGCGTGGACCCCGAACGCCGCCGAGCGCGCGCGGCTCGCGCAGATCTTCCCGAACGGTGTCTGCGACTGGAGCCAGGACGACGTGGGACGCCCGCTCCCGTAACGCCCGAGCCGCCCCGGGCCTCCGGGACGCGCGTCGCGATCGCGCGCGTCCCGGCGCGATCCCGCCAGAGCCCCGGGGTCGAGGCCCGGGGGCTCCGCCGCGCTCAGCGCTCCCCGAAGATGCGCTCCCCGGGAATCCACTTCGCGTGGAAGCCGGTCGGGACGCGCGCGGGCAGCGCGACGCGCGCGATCGGGCCGCGCTCGATCTCGAGCGCGGAGAAGATCCAGCACTCGGAGCGCCCGCTCGCGGCCTCGCTCGCGAAGGTCAGCACGTAGCCGTCGTCCTCGGAGCGCGCCCCGGGACGGCGCGCGAAGGGCGCTTCGCTCGCGAACCAGCCGGGCTCGTAGTCGAAGCGCGTCGCGCGTCCGCTCTCGTGGTCGTACTTGACCAGCGCGCGGAACTCGACCGTGTGCATTTCCGGCGGCAGGTGCTGGTGGTACGAGTAGCGCGTGCGCGCGCCGTAGAGCTCCGTGTCGGGCAGGCAGAACTCGACGTTCAGGTCGTCGAGCGCTTCCTCGCGCGCCTCGCCCGTGCGCAGGTTCATGCGCCAGCGGTGCAGATGCGCGCGGATCCGCAGGTAGCCGAGCATCGACGCGAGCGCGCCCTCGGCGGGGTTGCGCCGGATCGACGGGTCCGGCTGGAAGCAGCCGTCCATCGTGATCCAGTCGCCGTCCTCCCACGCATTCACCATGTGCAGCACGTAGCCCGGCTCGAACTCGAACCAGCGGATCTGGTCCGGCGAGCCGCGCCTCGGGAGCACCCCGAAGCGGCTCGGCAGCTCGCGGTGGAAGCGCGCCACGCGGACTCCGCGGCTCCGGATCAGCGCCGGGTCGTGGAAGAAGGGGAAGTCGTGCAGGATCGAGTGGTGCTCGGTGATCGTGATGTCGTGGGGAGCGCGGGGTCCGGGCAGCTCGACCGGGATCGCATGCACGAGCGTGCCCTCGCGCGAGACGACTCCGTAGTGCATGTAGGGCGGCTCGAAGTCCGAGAGCGTGAAGTAGACGAGCTCTCCGCTGCGCGGGTCCGGCTTCGGATGCGCCGACACCGCCGTCTGGAGTCTTCCGCCGAAATCGGCGATTCCGAGCGTCTCGAGGGTCAGCGGATCGCAGCGGTAGGGCTCGCCGCAGAGGTACCAGAGCGCCAGGAGCTCGCCCCCGTGCCAGACGACGTCGGTGTTCGCGGTGTCCTTCAGGTAGTGGCGCGGCGCGCTGAAGTCGTAGGGACCCATCACGCCGGGCCAGAGCGCGCGGCCCGCGCGCCGCTCGTCCGCGAGGCCACGGGTCTGGATCAGGCGGCTCCGGTAGCTCGCGCGGCCGTCGCGCAGGTAGAGCGCGTGCAGCATTCCGTCGCCGTCGAACCAGTGGTAGGGATTGCGCGGCTCGAAGACCTGGTTCGGGCCGTTGCGGACGTAGGCGCCGCCGAGGTCGCGCGGGAGCTCGCCCAGCACCTCGAGCGACTCCGCGTGGGTCTCGCTGCAGACGGGGCCGTGCACGCCGAGCAGGTAGGGGTTGTCGGAGCCGCGCGCCCATGCGGGCCGGTCGGCGTCGGATCGGTCGGCGGTCGGAGCGGCGTCGCTCGCGCTGCGCGGCATCCCGGGCTCTCCCCTCGGCCCGACTATACTGCGTCGCCCGCTCGATCCGGAGGACGCATGTCCGTGCCCGCGCCGGGGCCTCTCGCGGCCGCGCTGCTGTTCGCGCTCGGCGCGGTCGGCGCCGCGCGCGCGGAGGCGCCGAAGCCGCCGCCCGCGGTCGCGGTCGCGCAGCGCGCGCTGCTCGTCCCGCGCGGCGGCGCGATCCAGCCGCTCGCCGAGCGCATCGATCCGGCGCTCGAAGCGATGCGCTTCGAGTTCCGCGGCCGCACGCCGAGCCTGCTCGAGGCGCTGCAGGCCGACGCGACCGACGGCTTCGTCGCGATCCACGACGGCGCGATCGTCTACGAGCGCTATTTCGGAGACTTCGGCCCGCGCGACCACCACCTCTGGGCCTCGTGCACGAAGTCGCTCGTGGGCATGGCCTTCGGCATGCTCGTCGCCGAGGGCCGGATCGACCCCGCGCGCCGCGCCGTGGATCTCGTTCCCGAGCTGCGCGGCAGCGGCTTCGAGCGGCTCACGCTGCGGCAGCTCCTGAACATGGTCGCGGCGCTCGACTTCGACGAGGACTACGGCGTCAGCGATTCCGAAGCGCCGGCCTTCCGCTACTTCGCGCGGCTCGGGCTCGTGCCGGCTGCGGGCGCCGGGCCCGGCGATTCCGCACCGCGCGGCATCCGCGGCTTCCTGCCGCTCCTGCGCGCGGATCCGGAGCTCGAGCCAGGAGCCGTCTTCGACTACCAGTCGCCGAACGTCGACGTGATCGGCTGGATCGTCTCGCGCGTGGCCGGCGTGCCGCTTCACGCGTTCCTCGCGGAGCGGATCTGGGGGCGCCTCGGCGCCGAGCACGACGCCTTCTTCTCGGCCGACGCCGACTTCGTCCCGATCGCGACCGGTGGCTTCAACAGCGCGCTGCGGGACGCCGCGCGTTTCGGACTCGCGGTGCTCGAGGGAGGTCGCGTCGCGGGAGAGCCGGTCCTGCCGGAGCCCTGGATCGCGGACACGCTCGCCGTGACGGCGGCCGACCGCGAAGCCGCGAGCCGCAGCGTCTTCCGCCGCGAGGGCCACCCGGCCTTCGACGCCGAGCTCGAGGCCTATCGCAACTTCTGGTGGATCCTGGATGCGGCGCGCGGCGAGCTCATGGCGCGCGGCGTCTACGGCCAGTACGTCTACGTGAACCGCGCGGCCCGGGTCGTGATCGCGAGCTTCGCGAGCGCGCCGGTCCCGTCGAACGCGCGGCGCGACAGCTTCAAGCAGAAGCTGCGCGCGACGCGCGCTCTCGCGGATCGGCTCGCGGCTGCCGGCGCGCCCCGCCCGGGGCCCGCGCGCTAGCGCTCAGGGCGCGCTCGCGTCGGGCAGCGGCTCCGCGCGCCCATGCTCCGCGGCGTCGCGGAGCCTCTCGGCCTCCGCGAGCCCGGCCCGGAAGCGAAGCTGATCGGGCGCGAGGGCCACCGCGCGGCGGTACTCGCGCACGGCCAGCGCCGCGTCGCCCGCCGCGAGCGCCTGCTCCGCGCGGTGCTCCCGGTAGAAGGGGTTGCGCAGCCGGTGCCTCTCGGCGAGCGCCGCGAAGCGCGCGGCGTCCTCGGTCCGCCCGACGCGCTGGTAGAGCGCCGCGAGGTTCCCGGCCGTGCTCTCGTTCTGCGGGTCGAGTGCGAAGGATTCGAGATAGGCGGCCTCGGCAGCCTCGTACTCGCCCGCGCGGCGGTACGCGGCGCCGAGGTTGGACCACGCGAACTCGAGTCCGGGCTCGATCCGGAGCGCGCGCTTGAAGCGCGCCAGCGCCGGCCCGAGCTCGCCCTGCGTCAGGCTCTCGACCGCCTGGTTGTTGTAGTGCTGCGCGAGTGCGCGCCGGTCGCTCACGATGCGCGCCGGCGCGACCTCGCTCCCGGTCAGGTCGAGGAAGTCCACCGAGTACTCGACTCCGTCCCCGAGCCGGCCGGCGACGTTCACGTGGCGCTGGAGCACCCAGAGGTCCGCGCGCTCGGTCCAGGAGGGCTGCAGGTAGACCTCCTGGTAGCGCGCGTCGAGGCCGATCTCGCGCGCGAGCGCGATGAAGAGGTTCGCGAGCGAGAGGCAGTCGCCGCTCCCCGCTGCGAAGACCTCGCTCGCGGTGCGGCTGCGCCCCTCGGCGTGCACGATGCCGCGGACCGCCGGGTCGAAGAGCGCGTCGTGCAGCGCGCGCAGGCGCTCGGCCGGCGCGTGACTCTTGCGGCTGAACTGCGCCGCGAACTGGCGCATCTCGCTGCTGAGCTCGAGCGGATCGACGGCTGGGAGCGGCGTGCCCGCGTCGAGCTTCCGCTGCTCGAGCGCTTCGATGCGCTCGAGCGCGCGCGGGTCGCCCTGCGGGACCCCACCGAGACAGCTCGTCGAGGCGCAGCCGAGGCCCGCGAGCCAGAGCCGGAGGATCGGAAGCCGCGCAGCTCGGAACCCCATCGCGTGGAGCCTCCCTGCGTCGGGCCCGCCGCGCTGCGGCGGGCTCGCGTTCCGTCGCTGTGCGGGAGTCTAGTCGCGCAGGCCGCGGACCGCGAAGGAGCGCACGAAATGCCGCAGCTCCTCCGCCTTGCCCGTATCGAAGCCGACGCCGGGGATCGACGCGAGGCTCGTGAACAGGCGGGCGACCCACTCGGCCGCGAGGCGCAGGTCGAGGTCGGGGCGCAGCTGACCGCGCTCGCGCGCGACGGCGAGCAGCTCCGCGATCCACTCGATCATGCCCGTGAACATGCTGCCCGAGTTGCGATCCGTGTAGAGCGCGTGGATCTCGCTGTTGACGCGGACCGCGCGGTCGGGAGCCGCACCCCCTCGCTCCATGTACTCGATCATGAAGACTGCGAACTCGGCGAGCTGTTCCTCGATGTGCTCGAAGTGCGCGAGTCGCTCGTTCGCCTCGCGCCGGAAGCGCTGGTTCTGCCAGTCCGCGAACTCGCGCACGAGCGCTTCGCGATCCTCGAAATAGCGGTACACGGTGCCGCGCGAGACGCCCGCGGCGCGGGCCACGTCCTGCATGCTCGTGCGCGTGATCCCGAGGCGCACGAAACAGTCGCGCGCACCGCGCAGGATCTGGCGCCGGACCTGCTGCTCGTGGGCAGTCGCCTGGATGCTCGGGCTCGCCCGCTTGGGCTCCGATTCTGCGGCGCGCGGCACCCGACCAGCATAGATCAGCGCGCTCTCGACTTGGGAAGGTCTATGCTGCCGGTCCGATCCCGGAGGACTGACGTCGGGCCTGCTCACCGAGCGCCGCGGGGCCGTGCTGTGGATCACGCTGAACCGGCCCGAGGCGCGCAATGCGCTCTCGCCCGAGCTCGTGGTGCGGCTCGATCGCGCCTGGTGCGAGCTGCGGCAGGACCCCGAGCTGCGGGCCGCCGTCGTCACGGGGGCCGGCGATCGCGCATTCTGCGCGGGTGCCGACCTCGCCCGCCTGGTTCCGCTGCTCGGCGGGCAACGCGCTCCCGAGGACGAATGGGACCGCGCGCTGCTGGCGGATCCCGCGCTGCCCGCGCGGGCCCTCCTGGTCGAGGCGGACGCGGGCAAGCCCGTGATCGCGGCGATCAACGGAGTCGCCGCGGGCGGCGGCCTCGAGCTCCTGCTCGCGACCGATCTGCGCGTCTCCGTGCCGGAGGCGCGCTTCGGCCTGCCCGAGGTCAAGCGGGGGCTCTTCCCGGGCGGCGGCGGGCCCGTGCGTCTCTCGCGGCAGATTCCCTGGGCGCGCGCGATGGAGCTCTGCCTGACGGGCGAGCTGATCGACGCCGGGGAAGCGCTCGCGCTCGGGCTGCTGAATCGCGTCGTGCCGCGCGAAGAGCTGCTCGAGACGGCGCTCGGCCTGGCCCAGCAGATCGCCGCGAACGGCCCGATCGCGGTGCGCGCGACGCGCGCCGCGCTGCGCGAGACCGCGGGCCTGTCCGAGGCCCGCGCGCTCGAGCACTCGAAGCAGCTCGCGCTGCCGGTCTTCCGCAGCGAGGACTCGGTCGAGGGCGTGCGAGCCTTCCTCGAGAAGCGCGTGCCGGTCTATCGCGGACGCTGAGCGTGTAGACTGGCCGCGCCCGACGGAGCCCCAGATGGATTTCGAGTACAGCCCGCGCGCCCGCGAGCTGCGCGACGCGGTCGCGTCGTTCATGGAGGCGCACGTCTACCCGAACGAGCGCCGGATGCTCGAGCAGCTCGACGAGGGCGATCGCTGGCAGCCGATCCCGCTCGTCGAAGAGCTCAAGCAGAAGGCGCGCGCGATGGGCCTCTGGAACCTGTTCCTGCCCGACCGCGAGCACGGCGCCGGCGTCTCGAATCTCGACTACGCGCCGGCCTGCGAGGAGATGGGGCGCTCGGCCTTCGCGCCCGAGATCTTCAACTGCTCGGCGCCCGACACGGGCAACATGGAGACGCTCGCGCGCTACGGCACGCCCGAGCAGCAGCGGCGCTGGCTCGCCCCGCTGCTCGCAGGCGAGATCCGCTCGGCCTTCTGCATGACCGAGGTCGAGGTCGCCTCGTCGGACGCGACGAACATCGAGACGCGCATCGAGCGCGAGGGCTCCGACTACGTGATCAGCGGGCGCAAGTGGTGGACCTCGGGGATCCTGGATCCGCGCTGCCGGATCCTGATCGTGATGGGCAAGACCGACCCGCAGCACGCGGAGCGCCATCGCCAGCAGTCGATGGTGCTCGTCCCGCACCCGCATCCCGGGGTGGAGGTCAAGCGCATGCTCCCGGTCTTCGGCTTCGACGACGCGCCGCACGGCCACGCCGAGGTGATCTTCGAGCGCGCCCGCGTGCCGGTCGAGAACGTGCTGCTCGGCGAGGGCCGCGGCTTCGAGATCGCCCAGGGACGCCTCGGCCCCGGCCGCATCCACCACTGCATGCGCCTGATCGGGCTCGCCGAGCGCGCGCTCGAGCGCATGTGCCGCCGCACGCTCTACCGCGTGAGCTTCGGCCGGCCGATCGCCGACCAGACGGTGACGCAGGAGCGCATCGCCGAGTCGCGCATCGCGATCGACCAGGCGCGGCTGCTCACGCTCCAGGCGGCGCATCGGATGGACACGGGCGGCAACAAGGCCGCGCGCAAGGAGATCGCGATGATCAAGGTCGCGGCGCCGCAGATGGCCTGCCGCGTGATCGACTGGGCGATCCAGGCCTTCGGCGGTGCGGGCGTGACGGAGGACTACGGCCTCGCCCACGCCTGGGCACACGCGCGCTACCTGCGCCTGGCAGACGGGCCCGACGAGGTGCACCGCAACCAGATCGCCCGGCTCGAGCTCGCACAGCACCGCGACGGCCCGAGCCGGCGCGGCGGCAACAGCGGGGTCCCGGAGCGCGACGCCGGGAGTGGCCTCGCGCGCGGGCCGCGCTTCATCGGCTGAGCAGGGGAGGGGCCGGGCGATGCAGATCCGGGGAGCCGCGGCGGCCATCGCAGGCGGCGCGTCGGGCATGGCGCGCGCGACCGCGGAGCTCCTCGCGGAGCGCGGCGCGAGGGTTGCGATCCTGGACCTTCCGGCGAGCGCGGGCGAGAAGACCGCGGCCGAGATCGGCGGCGACTGCTTCTTCCACCCGCTCGACATCCGCGACAGCGCGAGCGTCTCGCGCGCGCTCGACGCGGTGGTCGCGCGCTTCGGCGCGATCCAGATCGGCGTGAACACGGCGGGCGGCGGGATCGCGAAGCGCACGCTCGCGAAGGATGGGGCGCACCCGCTCGCGGACTTCCGCAGCGTCGTCGAGCTCAATCTGATCGGCTCCTTCGACTTCCTGCGCCTGTGCGCGGAGCGCATGGCGAAGAACGAGCCCGACGCCGACGGCGAGCGCGGCGTCGTGATCAGCACCGCGTCGATCGCGGCCTTCGAGGGCCAGATCGGCCAGGTGGCCTATGCGGCGGCCAAGAGCGGCATCGTCGGGATGACCTTCGTCGCCGCGCGCGACCTCGGCGGCGTCGGCGTGCGCGCGATGGCGATCGCGCCGAGCCTCTTCGAGAGCGGCCTCACGGCGGGCATCCCCGAGGAGCACGCGCGGCTCCTGACCCGCGATGCCGCGTTCCCGAAGCGCATGGGCCGATCGATCGAGTACGCGCGCCTCGCGCTCGCGATCGTCGAGAATCCGATGCTGAACGGCTCGACGATCCGGCTCGACGGCGGCCAGCGCTTCGCGCCGAAGTAGCGGGGAGCGCGTCGCCGCATGCCGCAGCCCCCGGCGATCGAGCCGACCCTGCAGACGCCGGCCGCGCTGCGCGCGCGCTACCTCGGCCTGGGGCTCTGGAGCGACGAGACGATCGGGAGCTGGGTCGCGCGGCAGATCGCGCGCCACCCCGGCGACGAGCTCCGGATCTGGTCCGCCACGCGGCCCGCGCGCTCGACCCTCGGGCGCAGCTACGAGCGCGGCCGCCGGCTCGCGGCCGGTCTGCGCGCGCGCGGCATCGGGGCCGGGGATGCCGTGGCCTACCAGCTCCCGAACTGGGTCGAGGCCGCCGAGACCTTCTGGGGGCTCTCGGCGCTCGGCGCGATCATCGTCCCGATCGTGCATTACTACGGCCCGCGCGAGCTCGCGTACATCCTCGAGCGCACGCGCGTGCGCGCCCTCGTCACGACGGATCGCTTCGGCAGCGCGGACTACCTCGCGAATCTCGCCGCCGTGCGGCCGCGCCTGCGCGAGCTCGAGCTCGTGGTCGTGACGCCCGCGCAGCCGGACACCGCGCTTCCCGGCGACGTGGTCGCGTGGGCCGCGCTGCAGGAGTGCGACGCGCTGCCCGCTCCGGTCCCGGTCGATCCAGACCAGCCCGCGCTCGTCGGCTACACCTCGGGCACGACGGCCGACCCGAAGGGCGTGATCCACACGAGCCGCAGCGTGCTGGCCGAGCTGGGCCAGCAGATCTCGCAGATGCCCGCGGACGAGCCGCGCGCCTCGCTAGTCGGCGCGCCCGCCGCGCACGCGATCGGGCTCTTCGGCGGGATCCTGAATCCGATCGGGCGCGGCCACGCGGTGCACCTGACCGACCAGTGGAACGCCGAGCGCGTGCTCGCCGCGATGCTCGAGGCGGATCTGAGCTCGGGCAGCGGCGCGACGATCTTCCTGACGAGCCTGCTCGACGCCCCGGGCTTCTCCGAGGCGCACCGCGCGAAGCTGCGCTTCTGCGGGATGGGCGGCGCGCCGGTGCCGGCGGCGGTCTGCGAGCGCGCCGAGGGCCTCGGGATCGGCGTGATGCGCGCCTACGGCTCGACGGAGCACCCCTCGATCACGAGCTCGCGGCACGACGCGCCGCGCGCCAAGCGCAACTACACCGACGGCTGCCCGCTGCCGGGCGTCGAGCTGCGGCTCGTGGACGCATCCGGCCGCGAGGTCTCGCGCGGCGAGCCTGGCGAGATCCTGTCGCGCGGCCCCGATCTCTTCGCGGGCTACACCGACGCCGCGCTCACGGCGCGCGCGGTCGACGCGGAGGGCTGGTATGCGACGGGCGACGTCGGCGTGCAGGACGCCGACGGCTACCTCACGATCACGGACCGCAAGAGCGACTTCATCATCCGCGGCGGGGCGAACCTCTCCGCGGCCGAGATCGAGGAGCTCGCGATGCGCATGCCGGGCGTCGCGGAGGTCGCGGTGGTGGCGGCTCCGGACGCGCGGCTCGGCGAGAAGGCCTGCGCCTGGCTGCGCCTCGCGCCCGGCGCGGCCGAGCCCGGCATAGGCGAGCTGCAGCGGCATCTCGAGCGCGCCGGACTGCCGAAGCAGAAGTGGCCCGAGGAGCTCCGCGTCGTCAGCGACTTCCCGCGCACCCCCTCGGGCAAGATCAAGAAGTTCGAGCTGCGCAGGCGGCTGCGCGAGGAGTGAAGCGGCTCGCGCGGGCGGCTATGCTGCCGCGCGTGCGATTCCTGCCCGAGCTCTTCTCGAACAACCGCGCCTGGGCGGCCGCGATGGCGCGCGAGCAGCCCGATTTCTTCCAGCGCCTGGCCGGGCAGCAGGCGCCGCCCTATCTCTGGATCGGCTGCTCGGACAGCCGCGTGCCCGCGAACCAGATCGTGGGTCTGCTGCCGGGCGAGATGTTCGTGCACCGCAACGTCGCCAACGTCGTCGTGCACGCGGACCTGAACTGCCTCTCGGTGATCCAGTTCGCGGTGGAGGTGCTGCGCGTCTCGCACGTGATCGTGTGCGGGCACTACGGCTGCGGCGGCGTGCGCGCCGCGCTGCGCGACGAGCGGCACGGTCTCGTCGACAACTGGCTCCGGCACGTGCAGGACGTGCGCGAGAGGCACCGCAGCGCGCTCGACGCCCAGGCCTCGGAAGCGGAGCGCCTCGCGCGGCTCTGCGAGCTCAACGTGATCGAGCAGGTCCTGAACGTGAGCCAGACCACCGTGATCCGGGACGCCTGGTCGCGCGGCCAGTCGCTCGTGGTGCACGGCTGGATCTACGCGATCGAGAACGGGCTGCTGCGCGATCTCGACATCGCGATCCCGGCCGAGGCCGAGATCGGGCCCGCCTACGCCAAGGCCGTCGCGAGCTGTGTCTCCCGCGCGGCGGGAGCCCGCTGACGCGCGGGCGCCGGCGGCGCGGGGCGCCGCCGGCCGCCGGCTAGAGGTTGTCGATCTCCGCGCCGAGCAGGTGGGCGTATTTCTTCTTGGCCGCCTCGAGCCGGGCCGGCAGGAAGTCGTTCGGCCACAGCTCCGGGTGCGGCTTGTGCTCCTTCAAGACCTGCTTCGCGACGGTGACCTTGTGCACCTCGGTCGGGCCGTCCGCGATCCCCATGATCGGCACCGCCATCCACATCCCCGCGAGCGGCATCTCGTTCGAGCAGCCGAGGGCGCCGTGGATGTGGAGCGTGCGGTAGACGATGTCGTGCATCACGCGCTCGGTCTCGACCTTCACGGCCGCGATGTAGGTGCGCGCGGCGTCGCGGTGGCCCTGGTCGATGTGCCAGGCCGTGTAGAGCACGAGCAGCCGGAACTGCTCGAGCTGGATGAAGGACTGCGCGATCGCGTCCTGCACCATCTGCTTCTTCGCGAGGATCTCGCCCTGCGTGCGGCGCGAGAGCGCGCGCTCGCAGAGCATGCGCAGCGCCTTCTTGCAGCTCGCGACGGTGCGCATCGCGTGGTGGATGCGCCCGCCGCCGAGGCGGGTCTGCGCGATCGCGAAGCCCTGGCCCGGTCCGCCGAGGATGTTCTCGGCCGGCACGCGCACGTTGTCGTAGTGCACGAGCGGGTGGTGGCCCTCGCCGAGCGGCTCCCCGGGGAGGCCGGCCTTGCGCAGGATCTTGATCCCGGGCGTGTCGGTCGGAATCAGCACCATCGAGGCGCCCTGGTGGACCGGCACCTCGGGATCCGTGATCACCATCGCGATGATGATCTCGGCGAAGTCCGCGTGCGAGGAGAAGTACTTGTAGCCCTGGATCACCCAGTCCTTGCCGTCCTGGATCGCGCGGCACTTGAACTCGCGCGGGTCCGAGCCGCCGTGCGGCTCGGTCATCGAGAAGCAGGAGCAGATGTCGCCGTCGAGCAGCGGCTGCAGGTACTTCTTCTTCTGCTCGGGCGTGCCGTAGTGCGCGAGGATCTCGGCGTTGCCGGTGTCCGGCGCGGCGCAGCCGAACACGTTCGGCGCCCAGCTCGAGCGGCCGAGGATCTCGTTCATCAGGCCGAGCTTGACCTGCCCGAAACCCTTGCCGCCGAGCTCGGGCCCGAGGTGGCAGGCCCAGAGCCCGCGCTTCTTGACCTCGGCCTTGAGCGGCTCGGTGATCTTCCGGTAGAGCTCGTTCTTGCGGTCGAAGGCGGCGCCGGACTTGCGGAAGAGCACGTCGAGGGGCTCCACCTCCTCGCGCACGAATCCGTCCATCCAGTCGAGCTTCTCTTGGAACTCGGGTTCGGTCTGGAAATCCCAGGACATGGTGCTCCTCGCTCGTGGGGAAAGGCCGATTCTACTCCACGCGCTCCCAGCGCCGCGACGCGTTCGAGCGCTCGATCGCGTCGAGCAGCTGCTGGGTGCGGTAGCCGTCCTCGAAGCTCGGCGCCGGGGCGACCCGCGTCTCGAGCGCGCGCAGGAAGTCGAGCGCGGTGTGTGTGAAGCCGTGCTCGTAGCCGAGGCCGTGTCCGGGCGGCCACCAGCCCGCGGCGTAGGGATGGCCCGGATCGGTCGCGAGGATGCGCCGGAAGCCGCTCTCGGCTCCCTCTTCGAGGTAGAACTCGAGCTCGTTCAGGCGCTCGAGGTCGAAGGCCAGGCTGCCGCGGCTGCCGTTGATCTCGAAGCGGTTGTGGTTCTTGCGGCCCGGCGCGAAGCGCGTCGCCTCGATGCTCCCGAGCGCACCATTCGCAAAGCGAACGAGCGCGAGGGCGGCGTCGTCGACGTCGACCGCGCCGCGTCCGGCGCCGGCCTCGAGCGGGCGCTCGCGCACGAAGGTCTCGAGCAGCGCCGAGACCTCCGCGATCTCTCCGACGAGCATGCGCGCGAGGTCGAGCACGTGGGAGCCGAGATCGCCGAGCGCACCGCTGCCCGCGCGCGCCTTCTCGAGCCGCCAGACGCGCGGGTGCCCGGGGTCGGCGATCCAGTCCTGGAGGTAGGTCCCCCGGAAATGATGCAGGCGGCCGAGTCTCCCCTCGCCGATCAGGCGCTGCGCGAGCGCGACGGCCGGCATGCGCCGGTAGTTGTGGCAGACCATGTGGACGCAGCCCGAGCGCAGCGCGGCATCGCGCATCTCGCGCGCCTCGGCGAGCGTGTTCGCGAGCGGCTTCTCGCAGAGCACCGCCTTGCCGGCCGCGAGCGCGGCGAGCGCGATCGGGTGGTGCGAGTCGCCGGGCGTGCAGATGTCGACGACGTCGATGTCGCTGCGCTCGACGACGCGGCGCCAGTCCGTCGCGGCCTCCGCGAAGCCGAGGCGCGGCGCGGCCTCCGCGACCGCGCCCGCGCTGCGGCCGCAGAGCACCTGCAGCAGGGGCTCGCAGGCGAGCTCGAAGAAGCGCCCGACCTGGCGCCATGCATTGCTGTGCGCGCGGCCCATGAAGCGGTGGCCGATCATCGCGATGCGAACGGGGCGGCGAGGGCGCATGCGGCTTCCCTGGCTAGCTCCGGTAGGCCTGGCGCCCGACGCCCTGCAGCGCGATCCCCTGCGCGGCGAGCACCTCGCGCTGCAGCGCGAACATGCAGGCGGCCGCCTCGTCGATGCGGCGCGCGAAGGCGAGCGAGCCCTGCAGGATCGGCAGCAGCGCCTCCGGGTCCTGCACGCGCGCGGGCGGGTACTCGTGCTCGACGATCAGCGGGGTGTTCGGCACGTCGAGCTCGAGCAGCTCGCGCGCGGCGAGCTGGTGGTCGAGCCAGTCGACGCTGCGGTTCTGGAGGTACGCGAGCGGATCGTGGCGCGCGGTACCGGGCAGCTCGTGCTCGCAGAAGGCGGTCTGCTTCTTCCAGGCATGCGCCTGGTCCGCGGGATCCGGCGAGGGCTGGCCGCGCTTCCAGTCGCCGCGCTCGAGGGTCTGGCCGCCGTAGCCCCAGGCCGCGAGCCCGCGCGCGTCGATCACCTGACCCTTCACGTGGAAGCCCGCGATCAGGAACGCGTAGCCCTCCTCGCGCAGGTACTGGAAGATCGAGCGCGTGTCCTGGCCCATCAGGATCGCGTGCGAGGGGTCGTAGTGGATCCGGAACACGTCGCCCACGCCGTGGCGCTCGCAGATCCGGTGCAGCGCGAGCCAGGGGCCGGGCGCGTAGGCGAGGTTGTTGTGGAAGGAGTCCGCGTGGGTCCAGCCCGGCATCGGGCATTGCTCGATCCGGTAGCTGAGACCGCGCGCGCGCGCCTCGCGCAGGAGCGGCACGACGCTCGCCTCGAAGTCCTCGAGGTTCTGGTCCATCGAGAGCGCGCCGTTGCGGCCGACGAAGCCGCACACCGCGGGTACGCCGAGCAGCGCTGCCGCGTCGAAGACGCGCAGCAGGAACTCGTGTTTGCGCCGGCGCAGCGCGGGCTCGGGGTGCAGCAGGTTGTCGAAGTAGCCGAGGTCGGCGATGCGCACGCCCGTCTCGCGCGCGGCGGCCTCCACGCGCCGCGCGCGCTCGCGCGTGAAGGGCGCGCGCAGGTCGAGCGTGTTCGCGACCGGATCGAGCAGCGCCTCGGCCGGCACGTCCGCGACGCTCGGGTGCAGCGCGGCCGAGAGCTGGATGCAGTCCGCGCCGAGCCTCGCGGCGTAGGCGAGCCACTCCTCCACCGCGAGGTCGGGGTCGGCGTCGCGCCGCGCGCGCGGCGTGAGCTCCTGCAGCGCCGCGGTGAGCACACCGACCGGCATGAAGCGCGGCGCGAAGGCCTGGATCGGCATGCTCGTCTCCGCTCGGGGCCGCGCGCCGGGCTCAGCGCAGCTCGTAGATCTGCGGATAGCTCATCACCCGCTCCTCCGGCAGCCAGCTGCCGCGCGCGGCGCAGAGCACACCGTTGAGCCAGGCATAGCGCGGGTCGCCGGTCTCGAAGGTCGGCGCGGCGTAGGCGAGGTTGGTCTCGAGATTCGCGCGGCCCGTGTAGACGACGTAGAGCAGCGCGCCGTCGTCGGTCTCGAGCGTCATGCGCACGTCGACGCAGGCGACTCCCGAGGGGGTCACGAGCAGCCAGTCGGCCGCGGCGCGCCCGCGCAGCGACGCGCGCAGGCGCTCGCCCTCGAAGCGGGCGGCGCCGATCTCGCCGACCATGCGCGAGCCCGTCGGCGTGTTCGCGAGCACGAGGGTCTCGGAGACCTCGATCCGGGCGCTGCAGAGCGGCACCAGGCGCAGCTCGGGTTCGGGCATGGCGCATCATCGCACGCGCGGGGCGGATCGCGGCGCGCGCCGGGCCGCGCCCGGGGCGGTTGACCCGGCGGGAGCCCGGGGCGTAGGGTGGCCGCAGCGCGCGACGGTCGCCCCGCGCGGTGCGCTGCGGCTCTCGCGCGTTCTTCCCAGAAACGCGGAGATTTCCATGCGCCAGATCCAGCGTCCCGTTGCCGCTCTCGTCGCACTGGCCCCGATCGCCCTGCTGGCCGCGAGCCCCGCCTCGGCGTGGGAGCGGAATCGCCCGAGAACGATCGAAGTCGCGAACCTCAACATCCTGCACGGCTTCGCCTGCGATCCGGCCACTCCGGCCGACGGCGACCAGTGCCGCGTCGTCGAGCGCATCGACCTGCTGATGCAGCACATCGCCGCGATCGGCTGTCCCGATCTCGTCACGCTGCAGGAGAACGTCACGAGCGAGTTCGTGCAGCGGACCGCGACCGAGACGGTGGGTCCGCTCGAGAACACCGCGGAGCTGATCCGCGAGCGGCTGCCGCAGCTGCGGCGCCGCTGCGGCGTGCACTACCGCGTCGTCCTCGATCCCCTGGCGGAGCGCCCGCCGGCGCAGGGGCGCGGCATCGACGAGGAGCTGATCCTGTCGCGCTACCCCGTGCGCGCGAGCGAGACGCGGCGCCTCTACAGCCCGCTCGACCCCTTCTTCTTCCGCCACGTGCTCTACGCGCGGGTGGTCCATCCGGCCGGGCCGGTGGACGTCTTCACGACGCACCTCGCCTCCGGCAGCGACCTCGCGAATCTGCCCTGTGGCATCCCCGCGCTGCCCGGCCCTCCCGCGACGCCGCCGTCGCCGCCGTGCCCGGCCGAGTGCGCGCCCTTCGTGGACACGGTGCGCGAGTGCCAGGCAAAGCAGCTCGCGCTCTTCGTCGAGGCGCGCCACACCTCGAGCGGTCCCGCCTTCGTGACCGGGGACTTCAACGCCGAGCCCGGCTCGGCCGAGTACGCCGAGTTCACGAGCCGCGGCTGGATCGACAGCCATCTCGCCGCGGGCAATCCCGAGTGCGATCCGGGCACGGGCCTGAACTGCACCTCGGGCCGCAACGACGACGATCTCTCGGATCTCGAGTCCCCGGCGCTCGGCCAGGACGAGCGCATCGACTACATCTTCGAGGTGCCGCCCGCGCGCGGCGCGCGCTGCGAAGACCACGGCTTCCTGACTCCGGACCCCGACGGGAAGTTCCCGGTCACGGGCACCGGCCTCTTCGCGGGCGAGCCGAATCCCTTCGCGCCGGCCTGCGGCGCGGCGCCGCTGCCGATCTGCTGGCCCTCGGACCACAGCGGCAACATGGCGAATCTCGACTGCCGCGCGCGGGGCCGGCACCACGGGCACTGGTAGGGGAGCGCGCGGGCCGGGCGCCGCGCTCGGCCCGCGCGAGACCCGCTCCCGCTCCCGCTGATATGCTGCCGGCCTCTCGGGAGGTCGCGGCGTGGGACTGCGCGCTGGGTTCGTCGGAGTCGGTCGCATCGGGACGCCGATGGCGCTGCGCGCACTCCGCGCGGGCTTCCCGCTCGCGGTGCACGACGCGCGGCCCGAGGCGCTGCAGCGCCTCGTCGACGCCGGGGCCAAGGGCTGCGCGAGCGCGGCCGAGGTCGCACGCGCCTGCGAGGTCGCCTGCGTCGTGGTGCTCGACGACGCGCAGACGCGCGAGGTCGTCGCGGGACGCGCGGGCCTGCTCGCGGGCGCGTCCCCCGGCAGCGTGATCTGCATCTGCAGCACCGTGAGCGAGTCGACCGTGCTCGAGCTCGGCGCGCAGGCCGCGGCGCGCGGCGTGCAGCTGCTCGACGCGGGCGTCGCGGGCGGCGTGCCGAGCGCCGAGAGCGGCAGTCTCGTGACGATGATCGGAGGCGACGCCTCGGCCAGCGAGCGCGCGCGGCCGCTGCTCGAGAGCTTCTCGAAGGAGCTGATCCACGCGGGTCCGGCCGGAGCCGGCATGCGGCTCAAGCTGGTCAAGAACCTGATGAGCTACCTCGCACTCGCGGCGGCCCACGAGGGGCGGCTCCTGGCCGAGGCGGCCGGCTTCGACGGCGCGCTCGCGCGCCGGGTCGCCGACAGCACCGCGCTGCTCGAGCAGTTCTTCCGGTACGGGCTCGAGCGGGCGGGCGCGCAGCGCCTCGCGCCGGATGCGGCGCGCGCGGAGCTCGAGCACGCGGTCGCGTACGCGGCCGTCGCGCGCAAGGACCTCGCGGCGGCGCTCGCGCTCGCGGACGCGCTCGGAGTCGAGCTGCCCGTGACCGCCTGCGCGATGCGGGCTGTGGGCGCGCTCTTCCGGCTGCCCGCGGCGCTCGAGCCGGACGCGCGCTGAGCGCGGAGCGCGGGCGCGCAGGTGCAGAGCTTCGCGGACCCGATCGAGCGCGCCGAGCGCTGCTTCGGCGATCGCGAGGGCGTCGTCGCGGGCGAGGTCCGGCTCTCCTTCGGCGCCTTCGCGGAGCGCTGCCGCCGGCTCGCGGGCTGGCTCCTGGCGCGCACGCAGCGCGGCGACCGCGTCGCGGTGCTCGCCGCGAACTCGCACCAGCAGCTCGAGCTCTACTGCGCGGTGCCCGCCTGCGGGCGGCTGATCGTGCCTTTGAACGGGCGCCACGCGCTGCCCGAGATCGCCTACGCGCTGCGCGACTCGGGCGCGCGGCTGCTCTTCACGGACTGGAGCGCCGCGGCGCTCGGCGAGCTCGCGGATCTCGCCTCCGAGATCGTCCCGCTCGGCGCGGGCTACGAGGACCGGATCGCCGGGGCGCCGCGCGCGGCGCTGGGCCGCGGCGTCGGCGAGGACGATCTCGCGGGTCTCTTCTACACGGGAGGCACGACCGGCGCGTCGAAGGGCGTGATGCTCTCGCAGCGCAACAAGCTCGCCGACGCGCTGCACCTCAACACCTCGGTGCGCCTCACGCAGGACGACACCTGGCAGGTGATCAGCCCGATGTTCCACACCGCGGGCACCTTCCACGCGCTCCTGTGCCTCTGGGTCGGAGCCCGGCAGGTGATCCTGCCCGGCTTCGAGGCGCGCGGCGTGCTCGACGCGATCGAGCGCGAGCGGAGCAGCGTGATGTTCGGCGTTCCGACCATGCTCTCGGCGATGCTCGAAGAGCAGCGCGCGCGCGAGCGGGATCTGTCGTCGCTGCGCCTGCTCGGCTACGGCGCGGCGCCCGCCTCGTCCTCGCTGCTCCGGCGCGTGCGCGACGCGCTGCCGCGCTGCGAGCTCGTCTCGATGTACGGCGCGACCGAGCTCGCGCCGATGGCGACGACGCTCGAGCACATGGAGCGCTGCGTCGACGACGAGCGCGCCCTGAGCGCGGGCCGGCCGATTCCGGGCGTGCGCCTGCGGATCCTCGACGCCGAGGGCCGCGAGCTCGGCCCGCGCGAGGTCGGCGAGGTCGCCGTCGCGGGTCCGAACGTGATGCGCGGCTACTGGAACAAGGCCGAGCAGACGGCCGAGGTGCTGCGCCTGGGCTGGTACCACACCGGAGACCTCGGCTTCCTCGACGAGCGCGGCTGCCTCTACCTCGTCGACCGCGCGAAGGACATGATCGTTTCGGGCGGCGAGAACGTGTACTCGAGCGAGGTCGAGGAGGTGCTCTACCGGCACCCCGCCGTGCTCGAGTGCGCGGTCTTCGGCGTCCCCGATCCGCACTGGGGCGAGGCCGTGCGCGCGGCGGTGGTGCTGCGGCCGGGTCGGAGCGCGAGCGAGGACGAGCTCCGCGAGCACTGCCGGCGCGCGCTCGGGGGCTACAAGGTGCCGAAGGCCGTGGACCTGCACGGCGATGCGCTGCCGAAGTCGGGCGCGGGCAAGATCCTGAAGCGCGCGCTGCGCGCGCCCTTCTGGCAGGGGCGCGAGCGCGGCATCCACGGCAGCGAGTAGGCGTGGGCGCGCCTAGCGCGCGGCGCGGACGAGATCGGCGACCGCCTCGGGCTGCGTCTCGTTGTAGAGGGTCGGTGTCGTGCGCTCCGCGAAGCCCTGGTTGCGCTCGCGCAGCCGGCGGCCGACCTCGGCCGGCCGGCCCGAGACGCAGATCAGGTCGAGCAGCGCGTCGTCGATGCGCCCGATCATCTCGAGCCACCTGCCCTGCTTCGAGAGCTGGTTCAGCTCCGGCTGCAGCGACGCGTAGCCGTGGTGCTCGAGCACGCCCTTGTAGGCGGGCGTCGAGGCGTAGAAGGAGATCTGGCCCTTCGCCTTCTGGCGGCCGCGCGCGACCTCCTCGTCGCTGCTCCCGATCACGCAGATCGTCTGGCAGGAGACGGCGAAGGCGCTGCGCGGGCGCCCCGCGCGCGCGAGTCCGCGCTCGAGCGCGGGCAGGGTCTGCGCGCGCAGGAAGCCGGGCGTGTGCAGCGGGTGGACGAGGAAGCCGTCCGCGACCTCGCCCGCGACCTCGACCATCGCGGGCCCGACCCCCGCGAGGTAGATCGGCGGCGCGCCGTGCGGATTCGGGCCCGGATCGAAGACCGGCGTCATCAGCGTGTGGGTGTAGAACTCGCCGCGGAACGCGAGCCGCTCGCCCGTCTCCCAGCACTTCCGGATCGCGCGGATCGCCTGCACGAACTCGCGCATGCGGCGGGCAGGCTTCGACCAGGGCATGCCGAAGCGCTTCTCGATGTGCGGCTGGATCTGGCTGCCGAGGCCCAGCAGGAAGCGCCCGCGCGTGAGGATCTGAAGGTCGTTCGCGAGCTGCGCGCAGAGCATCGGGTTGCGCGCGAAGGCGACCGCGATGCCGGTGCCGAGCTGCAGGCGCTCTGTCTCGCGCGCCGCGAGCGCGATCGGGAGGAAGGGATCGTGCGGGCCCTCGAAGCTCCAGGCCGCATCGAAGCCCATCGCCTCGAGCGCGCGCGCGGTCGCGCCGCTCTCGGCGAAGCTCCCCATCAGCGCGGCGTCGAGCTTCACGCGCGCCCCTCCGAGAGGAGCAGCGCGGACAGGATCGCGTTGCGCATCTCGCGCGGATCGATCACGTCGTCGACGCCGAGCCGGTTCGCCATCGCGTAGGGACCCGCGCGCTGCGCCTCCTCGACCTTGCGCTGCGATTCCGGGTCGAGCCGGGCCGAGCGCCCGCCGCTCTCGGCCGGCATCGCGGCGAGGTTGACGCCGGGCAGCGCGTACATCTGGCTCTGCTTGTCGAAGGGCGTGCCCGCCATGTTCACGAGACCGAAGCCGAAGCCCTTGCGCATCAGGATCGAGATCTTCGGATTCCGGAGCCGGCGCTCCGCGAGGAACATCTTGCCGCCCCACTTGAGGATGCCCTCGCGCTCGGCGCGCGACCCCGCGAGCACGCCGGGGTTGTCGATCAGGAAGATCACCGGGTGGCCGTAGCGGCCCACGAGCTCGAGGAAGCCGGTCGCCTTGATCGCGGCGGGCGAATCGACCGCTCCCGCACCGCGCGCGGGGTTGTTCGCGACGAAGGCGACCGCGCGGCCGCCGACGTAGGCGAGCGCCGTGATCAGCGCGCGCCCGTAGCCGGGCTGGATCTCGAGCACGCTCGCCTCGTCGGCGATGCGCTCGATCACCGCGTGCATGTCGTAGGGCTTGCGGTCGTTCGGCGGCAGGATCGCGAGCATGTCCTCGATCCGGCGCGGGCCGAGGTCGTGGCTCTCGCGGCGCGGCAGCGCTGCGCCGGCCCTGGACGGGAAGTAGGAGAGGTAGTGGCGCGCGAGATCGATCGCCGCCGCGTCGTCGGGCGCGACGTTGTGCGCCGAGCCCGCGATCTCGGCGCAGACCCGGGGGCCGCCGAGCTCCTCCTTGGTCAGCTCCTCCCCGGTCGCGGCCTTCACGAGCGGCGGGCCGCCCGTGAACATGCTCGCGGCCTCGCTCATGATCACGAAGTCGGAGAGCGGCGCCGCGAGCGCGCTGTGCCCCGCGCTCGCGCCGAGGATCAGGCAGACCATCGGCACCTGGCCGGAGAGATCGGCCATCGCGAGCAGGTCGTTCGGCGCGCGGCCGTGGCCGGTGTCGGTCAGGCGGTGGCCGGCGCCCTCGAGCATCGTGACGAGCGGGATGCCCTCCTGCAGCGCGAGCTCCGCCACGCGGTAGCGCTTCGCGCTGCCGCCCGCGCCGATCGAGCCGCCGAGCAGCGAGAAATCCTCGACGCCGGCCAGGGCCGGGCGGCCGGCGACGCGGCCGACGCCACACACGAAGGCGTCGCCCGGGATGTTCTCGCTCGAGCCGACGAGCGCCCCGATCTCGACGAAGCTTCCGGGGTCGAAGAGCCGAGCGATGCGCTGGCGCGCGTCGAGCTTGCCGCGCGCGTGCATCAGGCGTCCGATCCGCTCGGGTCCGCCCATCTCGAGCGCGCGCTCGCGCCGCCGCGCGAGCTTCTCGAGCCAGGGCTGCCACTCCCGCCGGTTCTCCTCGCCGCGCTCCTGCTTCGCCAAAACTGCTCCTTCGACGGGGCGTTATAGCATGGGGCGCGGCGGCGCCCGCGGGCGCCGCTGTGCTAAAACCGGGCGCTTCAAGAGCGCAGCGCTCGCGAGCGCGCGCAGAAGGAGATCGACATGGGTTTGCTCGACGGAAAGGTGGCCGTGATCACGGGAGCGGGCGGCGGTCTCGGGCGCGCGCACGCGCTGCTCTTCGCGAAGGAGGGCGCGAAGCTGGTCGTGAACGACCTCGGCGGCGCGCGCGACGGCAGCGGCCCCGGCGCGCACCGGATGGCGGACGTCGTGGTAGGCGAGATCGCAGCGGCCGGCGGCAAGGCGGTCGCGAACTACGACTCGGTCGCGACGATGGAGGGCGGCCAGAACCTGCTCAAGACCGCGCTCGACGCCTTCGGCCAGGTCGACATCCTCGTCAACAACGCCGGCATCCTGCGCGACAAGACGCTCGTGAAGATGGAGGAGAAGGACTGGGACCTGGTCCTCTCGGTGCACCTGCGCGGCACCTTCTGCGTCACCAAGCCGATCTTCACGCACATGAAGGAGCGCGGGAAGGGCGGCGTGATCGTGAACACCTCGTCGACCTCGGGCCTCGTCGGCAACTTCGGCCAGACCAATTACGGCGCGGCGAAGGCCGGCATCGCGGGCTTCACGCGCTGTCTCGCGCTCGAGGGGGCCAAGTACGGCGTGCGCGTCTGGGGCCTCGCGCCGGTCGCGTTCACGCGCCTGACCTCGGACCTGATGGGCGGCGAGCAGAACGAGGACGCGGCCAGGGCGCTGGATCCGGCCAAGATCTCGCAGGCCGTGCTCTACATGGTGAGCGAGCTCTCGGGAACCAAGACCGGAAAGTTCCTGTTCGCGAGCGGCGGGCGCGTGGCCGAGATCAAGATCGTCGGGCCCGACGGCTTCCGCAAGGACGGCTACAGCGCGCTCGAGATCGCGCAGAACGAGAAGGCCGTGTTCCTGCCCGACTCGATGGCCTTCGACATGCGCGCCTAGCCCGGTCGCTGCTCCCGCGCGAAGAGGGCAGCGACCCCGGGCCGGCTCACCTTGAGCGAGGGCGTGCGCGGCAGCGCCGCGACGACGAGCACCCGCGCGGGCACCTGGTAGCGGGCCAGGTGCTCGCGCGCGAAATCCACGAGCGCGGCCTCCGAGACGGCCGGGGCGTCCGCGCGCAGCTCGACCGCCGCGACCGGGATCTGGCCCAGGCGCTCGTCCGGCAGGCCCACGACGCAGGCCTCGCGCACCGCGGGGTGGCGTTCGAGCACGGCCGCGAGCTCGCCCGGCAGGAGCTTGAAGCCGCCGCGCAGGATCGCGTCGTCGGCGCGGCCGCGGATCCAGAGGAAGTCGTCGGCGTCGATCTCGGCGAGATCGGTCGTGCGCAGCCAGCGCGAGGCGTCGCCGAGCTGGGCCGAGCGCACCTCGAGCAGCCCGACCCGGTCGCGGCCGAGGGGCGCGCCGGTCTCGCGGTCGACGATGCGCAGCTCGCAGCCCGGATGCGCGCGCCCGACGCTGCCGCGCTTGCGCGCGAACCACTCGCGGTGCAGCGGCAGCGTCCAGCCCGCGACGCCGCCCGCGAACTCGGTCGCGCCGTAGGTGGTGAGCACGGGAATCCCGTACTTCTCCTGGAAGGCCTCCTGCTGTGCGAGCGGCAGCGGCGCGGTGCCGGAGACCACCGCGGCGAGCGAGGCGAGCGCGCGCGGGTCGACGTCGGCCTCGAGCAGCATCTGGATCGCCGCGGGCACGAGGCTCGCGGTCCTGGGCTCGTGCCGCGCGACGAGCTCGAGCCAGGGCGCGAGCGCGAAGCGCTCGAGCAGCGCGATGCGCCGGCCCTCGGCGAGGTTGAGCAGCGCGCGCCAGATGCCCGCGACGTGCACCAGCGGCGCGTTCAGGAGCGCGACGCCGCTGCGCAGCCGCAGCGGCTCGTCGGCCGCGCGGCCCTCGTAGTGGAGCGCCGCTGCGATCGACTGCTCGAGCGCCGCGCGCAGCAGCGGGATGCGCTTCGGCGGGCCCGTGGTGCCGGAGGTCAGCATCTCGATCGCGACGCCCGGGAGCGGCCCGCGCGAGGGCCCGGGGCCGCGCCGCTCGAGACCCGGAACCGCGCGCAGCGGCGCGCCCGCGTCTCCCGTGAGCTCGAGCCCGAGGCTGCCGGCGGCGCGCGCGGCCGCGACGAGCGCGGGGCGCTGCCACTCGTCGCGCCAGCCGACGACGGCGGGGAGCCGCAGCGCCTCGATCTCGCCCCCGAGCACCGCGTCGCCCTGGTGCGGGTTGAGCGTCGCGATGCAGCGCTGCGCGGCGAGCAGGCCGAGCGCGGCGCCGATCAGCGCCGGGTGGTTGCGCAAGAGGCAGCCGACCGGCGCCTCGTCGCCGATGCCCGCGGCGCCGAGCGCGCGCTCGAGCGCCTCCGCGATCGCGCGCAGCTCGCCGAAGCTGTGCCAGCGCCCCTCGAACTCGATCGCGCCGGCGGCGGGGTCGAGTGCGAGGACCGCGCGGATCCGGTCCGCGAGGTTCATGCGCCGATCAGGTCGCGCAGCTCGCCGATCTGCCGCTCGGCGTCGCCTGCGACCGGGCTCACGTTCAGGATCGTGACGCCGGCCTCGCGATAGGCCGCGAGGCGCTCCTTCACGTAGCCGCGGTCGCCGCACAGGCTCGTCTTCTCGAGCAGCGCCGCGGGCACCGCGGCCGCGGCCTCCTGCTTCCTGCCCGCGAGGTAGAGGTCCTGGATCGCGCGCGCCTCGGCCTCGAAGCCGTAGGCGCGGCAGACGTCGTTGTAGAAGTTCTTCTCGCGCGCGCCCATGCCGCCGATGTAGAGCGCGGCCATGCCGCGCGCCATCTCGCGGTACTTCGCGGCGTCCGGGCCGATTGCGAGCAGCGCGCCCGCGACCACCTGCAGCGGGCCCAGCTCCGGCGCGCGCCGGGCCGATCCCTTCGCGAGCGCGTCGCCCCAGACGCGGCCCGCGAGGTCCGGTGCGAACAGGAAGGGCAGCCAGCCCTCCGCGAGGCTCGCGGTCAGCTCGACGCTCTTCGGCGTGAGGGAAGCCAGGTAGATCGGGATCCGCTCGCGCAGCGGGTGGTTGATCAGCTTGAGCGGCTTGGCGAGGCCCGTGCCGCGCCCCTTCGGCAGCGGCAGCTCGAAGATCTCGCCCTGGTAGGTCACCCGTTCGCGCTTCCAGAACGCGCGGCAGATCTCGATCAGCTCCTGCGTGCGGCGCAGCGGCTGCGCGTAGGGCAGCCCGTGGAAGCCCTCGATCACCTGCGGACCCGAGGCGCCGAGGCCGAGCACGAAGCGCCCCTGCGACAGCGCATCGAGGCCCGCGGCGGTCTGCGCGATGCACGCGGGCGTGCGGCTGAAGGTGTTGAGGATCGCCGACGCGAGCGTGACGCGCTCGGTGACGGCCGCGAGGTAGCCGAGCAGCGAGACGCCGTCGAAGCCGTAGGCCTCCGCGATCAGGATCATGTCGACGCCCGCGGCCTCGAGGCGGCGCGCGCGCTCGACCGTCTTGCGGAAGTCGTCGGCGTAGTCGAGGGCGGTGGCGATCTGCATGGGCGCGGTCTCCTGACGCGGGTGAGGCGAAGGCGGCAGGGTACCGGCGCCGCGCGCGCGCTGCCGCTCGATTGACACGCGGAAGGCGCGGCGCGTAGTCTCGGCCTGCGATGCCCACCCGCTACGTCCGCATCCAGGGCGTCGCGACCCACCTGCGCCACACGGGTCCGACGACGCTGCCCGAGCGCCCGCCCCGGCTCGAGCGCGGCGATCCGATCGTCTGCCTGCACGGTGCGGGCGGAAACCTCGGCGTCTTCGACGGGCTCTTCGACGCGCTCGAGGCCGAGCACAGCCTGGTCGCCTTCGACCAGCCCGCCCACGGGCGCTCCGGCGGTCTCGACAGCCTCGGCTCGATCGAGGCCCTCGCGGAGTTCACGGCCGAGCTGCTCGACGCGCTCGCGATCCCGCGCGCGCTGCTGCTCGGCCACTCGATGGGGGGCGCGATCGCGCAGGAGCTCGCGCTCGCGCAGCCCGAGCGCGTGCGCGCGCTCGTGCTCTGCGCGACGGCCGCGCGCTTCGAGGGCCTCGAGCGCGTGATCGAGACGGCCCGCCGCGTGGTCGCGGGCGTGGAGCGCCGCAGCTTCGTGCGCGAGCTCTACGCGCCCGACGCGAAGCCCGAGCTGCTGCAGCGGGGATTCCTCGAGGACCTGAAGACGGACCCGCGCGCGCTGCTCGGCGACTGCGAGGCGCTGCGCGACTGGCGCGGCGGCGCGCAGAGCGGCCGGATCCGCGTGCCGACCCTCGTCGTCTACGGCGAGCACGAGTTCGCGCAGATCCGCGACGCGGCGAGCGAGCTCGCCGCCGCGATTCCGGGCGCGCGCAAGCTCGTGATCCCGGGCGCGGGCCACAAGCTCACGCTCGAGCAGCCGGCGGCGCTCGCCGCGGGCCTGCGCGACTTCGCCGCGGCGCTTCCCGCGTGAGGCGCGCATGAGCCTGCGCGGCAGGATCGCGATCGCGGGAGCCTACGAGCACCCGACGCGCTGGGCTCCCGAGAAGACCGAGCTCGGCCTGATCGCCGAGTGCGCGCGCGGCGCGCTCGAGGACGCCGGCCTGCGCCTCTCGGACGTCGACGCGCTCTTCTCGGCGAGCATGGGCCTGGGTGGGATGGGCGTGGTGCAGGTCGCCGAATACCTGAACCTGAAGCCCGCCTACCTCGACGGCACGAACATCGGCGGCTCCTCCTTCGTGTCGCACGTCGCGCACGCGGGCGCGGCGATCGCCGCGGGCCTCTGCGAGGTCGCGCTGATCGTCTACGGCAGCACCGCGGCTTCGGAGGCGCGCGCGATCGGCACCGGACTCGGCGGCGCCGGGCGCGATCCGCTGGCCGCCTTCACGGCGCCCTACGGCCAGATCCTCGTCGGCAGCTATGCGCTCGCCGCGCGCCGCCACATGCAGCAGTACGGCACGCGTTCGGAGCAGCTCGCGGAGATCGCGGTCGCGATGCGGCGTCACGCGGGGCTGAACCCGCACGCGAAGATGCGCCGGCCGATCGCGGTCGCGGACGTGCTCGCGAGCCGCCTGATCGCCGACCCGCTGCACCTGCTCGACTGCTGCATCATCAGCGACGGCGGCGGCGCGCTCGTCGTGACGAGCGCCGAGCGCGCGCGCGACCTCAGGCGCCCGCCCGTGCTCGTGCAGGGCTCGGGCGAGGCGGTCTGGCACCGCGGCACGGGCGCGCCGGAGCTGCTCGAGATCGCCGCGCGCGATTCGGGCGCGCGCGCCTTCGCGATGGCCGGCGTGACCCCGCCGAGATCGACTTCTGCACGCTCTACGACTCCTTCACGATCACGGTGCTGCTGACGCTCGAGAACCTC